>JACCDZ010053826.1_pt1 | contig 135629 bp, 126 predicted proteins | sample 7449551 | NCBI WGS metagenome assembly JACCDZ01 (sample SAMN15323452, study PRJNA562643) | freshwater metagenome | isolation source: river surface water | place: USA:Blue River Watershed | collected 2017-08-18
ATTTCTGTAAGTTAAAAGAATTTAAACGTATAGCGATGCGTAGTTGTAAAACAGATACGAGTTTTGAAGCCATGATTCAATTGTGCGCGAGTTTAATTAACTCTCGGTAATTCTCAACAGACCCTAACCAAAAACGTTGTTGGGGTAAAGGTGGAAATAAAGAAACAGTTGTGAGCGCAGCACCTAAACCCATCACTGCACCAGATGCACCAGCACTGATATGTGGCAGTAATTGGGGATCAAAATGTTGTAATAATTCATAGCCGTCACGAATACTGAGATAACTGGAAAGAACGCTACCCATTAAACCCGCGAGAAAATACAGCACAATATAATAACGACGACCAAAAAGTGGTTCAGCAACACTCCCGAAAATATACAGTGCCCACATATTCAGCATTAAATGGATCAGACCGAAATGGAAAAACATACTGCTAAACAGACGTTCAGGCTGTCCAGAGAAGGTGAGTGGTGTAAAATCTGCTCCCCAAGTAATTGCATCCATAGGGGAAGGGTCGGTAATATTCACACCTGAAAGAATTTGCCAGCCAAATAAACCAACATTGATGGCAATTAATAATGCTGTAAACCACCATATTTGTATTTGCAACTTTTGAGTAATTTGTGGTGGAGTGGTTTCAGTCATATGTTTATGCAAGTTATTACGATATAAAAATAGCTTAGCATGAATTTGTTGCCCAAGGAGTGATGCGCTTTAATGAAAGCCTTTTTAGCACGTGCAGTGATGTTGATTATCGGTATCATTCTTCTCATTCAGCTTTGGATCTTTAGTAGCTTGGTGTGGTGGAGAACGCAGCCTGTTGAAACAACGATGTTTATGCGTTGGGATTACCTGACTGACTTTAAGCCAATTCAACAAGACTGGCGTGATTATGATGATATTAGTGATAATTTTAAGCATGCAATTTTGGCTGCTGAAGATGCTAAATTTATTCATCATCATGGTTTCGATTGGGCTGGGATTCAGTTTGCATTAGAGCGTAATAATGAAAAAGGGGAAGTCGTTGCAGGCGGTTCCACGATTTCTCAACAGCTAGCAAAAAACTTATTCCTTTATAATCAGCGTTCATTTATTCGTAAGGCGCAGGAAGCTGTTGCTACATGGATGATGGAACGTATGTGGTCAAAACGTCGAATTTTAGAGGTTTATATGAATTCGGTCGAGTTTGGTCAAAACATCTATGGTGTTGAAGCTGCTGCACAATTTTATTATGGTAAGAGCTCGAAAAGTTTAACGCGTGAGCAAGCTGCTTTTTTAGCTGCTTTACTACCAAATCCTAAGTATTATCAAGATCATCGCAATGATCATAAGTTACAGTTTCGTAAGCGTGTGATTTTAAGGTATATGAATAGTACACAAATTCCACAATAATTCAGATAAATTAAAAAAAGCTCAATATTTTTGGGCTTTTTTACCAAATTGACATAATTTTGCAGCATACTTAAACCGTGTTTTGATGAATGATAAAGCGACAAGGTTCAGTATGAATACTGCAGTGACGACAACAACGCCAACAGAATATACTTATAATGATCGATATATAAATCGTGAACTTTCTATTCTCGATTTTCATTTACGCGTACTTGAGCAAGCAGTTGATCCTCTCCACCCATTATTAGAAAGAATGAATTTCCTGCTTATTTTTTCAAGAAATTTAGATGAATTTTTTGAAATTCGTGTTGCAGGAATGATGGAGCAATTAACGTTAGGCAATGAAAGTCGTACACCAGATGGTTTGACCCCTAAGCAAGTGCTCGATCAAATTTCTAAAACAGCACATGCTGCGATTGAACGACAATATCGTATTTTAAATGAACAAATTTTACCTAAGTTGCGTGAAGAAGACATTTGTTTCCTACGCCGTGGTGAGTTGACACCTGCACAGTCAGCATGGATTAAAAAGTATTTTCAAGAGCAAGTCGCTCCTGTGTTAACGCCAATTAGTCTTGATCCAGCACATCCATTTCCACGTTTAGTCAATAAAAGTTTGAACTTTATTGTCACGCTGGAAGGTAAAGATGCTTTTGGTCGTCAGATTGATCTTGCTGTAGTGCCCGCGCCTCGCTCTTTACCTCGTGTGGTTCGTTTACCCGATGAGCTTACGGATGGTAAAGAGCATCATGTCATGTTATCTGCGATTATTCATGAACATGTTTCAGATCTATTCCCAGGTATGACGGCAACAGGTTGTTATCAATTCCGTGTGACGCGTAATGCCGATTTAGCCTTAAATGAAGATGTTGAAGATTTAGCAAAAGCTTTAAAAGGTGAGTTAAGTTCACGTCGTTTTGGACGTGCCGTTCGTTTAGAAGTCACGCATAATTGTCCAAAGCATATTTATGAATATTTGTTGGATGAATTTGATTTAGAAGAAGAACAGCTTTATCGCGTAGACGGTCCTGTAAATTTGGCTCGATTACTTTCTAATTTTAAACGTCCACATTTACGCTATGACTCGCATACGCCAGTGGTTCCAAAAGTATTCAAGAAGACTGAAAGTATTTTTGCTGCGATGCAAAAGCAAGACATTTTATTGCATCATCCATTTGAATCATTTGCGCCTGTAATTCAATTATTGCGTGAAGCAGCACGTGATCCACAAGTTTTGGCAATTAAACAAACACTTTATCGTAGTGGTGCAGACTCAGAAATTGTTCAAGTTCTTGCCGAAGCGGCACGCAATGGTAAAGAAGTCACCGCTGTGATTGAGTTACGTGCTCGTTTTGATGAAGAATCAAATATTGAAGTTGCAAATGTATTGCAAGAAGCGGGTGCTGTAGTTGTTTATGGTATCGTTGGTTATAAAACACATGCCAAAATGATTTTAGTGGTACGCCGTGAGAATAATAAATTAGTACGTTATGTACATTTGGGTACAGGTAACTACCATGCCACGAATGCACGTATTTACACCGATTATGGTCTAATGACTACAGATAAAGATTTGTGTGAAGATGTACATCGGATTTTCCAAGAGCTTACGGGCATGGGGAAAATGGCAAAGCCGAAAAAGTTATTGCATGCACCATTTACATTACATGCTCAACTAATCAACTATATTGATGAAGAAATTGCGAATGCCAAAGAGGGTAAATCGGCGCAGATTATTGTAAAAGTGAATGCGTTAACCGAAGTCCAACTGATCAATAAGTTATATGAAGCATCGCAAGCAGGCGTACAAATTGATTTAATTATTCGTTCAATTTGTTGCTTACGTCCGGGTCTCCCGAACTTGTCAGAGAATATTCGTGTTCGCTCAATTGTGGGAAGATTCTTAGAACATACACGAGTTTATTATTTTAGTAATAATGGTAATCCTCGTATTTATTGTTCAAGTGCAGATTGGATGGATCGTAATTTATTTAATCGCGTAGAAGCATGTTTCCCGATTGAAGATCCTGCATTGAAAAAGCGTATTTATCAATTAGGTTTAATGAATTATTTAAAAGACAATCAGCAAGCTTGGTTATTACAAGGTAATGGTGTCTGGGATCGCGCTAAACCCGCTCAGGGTGAGGAACCGCACAACGCGCAACACAAATTACTTGATGCGATTAAATAAATCTAAAAAACCGACCTTAGGGTCGGTTTTTTGTAGATATGGATTAGTTGGTTTTAATTTCTAAGACCAACTGATTGACTAAATCGGCAGCTTCCAACTCTCTAATTTGTGTCACATTGCTCCCTGCCCAAAATGCACTATAACTAAAATCTCGGTGGGTATTTGCAATACTCATGAGTTGTTTAGCTAGATCATAAGTATAAGGATATGCTGGCGTTTGAGGTCGATTTGGTGAGTCAATCAGTGTGTGCCAAGTCCCCACTAAACCACGTGCTGGACGACCTGATAAGCTTGAACTGATTTGTGTAATAGATTGACTGAATAAAGCTTTTCGATAGGCTGCATTCGCATTGGAACTTTTACATTGCACAAATGCCGTACCCAATTGAACAGCAGCAGCACCTAATTTCAACATCGATTTTGCTTGATCACCATTCATAATACCGCCAGCAGCTACGACAGGTAATTTACAATGTGTTGAGATCAGTTGCACAAGATCACTGGTTTTAATGGCTGCATCAAAAGTTTGATTAAAAATACCTCGGTGTCCTCCAGCTTCAATGCCTTGAGCAATAATAATATCAATACCCGCCGCTTCGATTGCCTGAGCCTCAGTGAGATTGGTTGCAGAAACCATGCTGATAATTCCAGCTTGTTTTAAGGCTTCAATTTGATGAGGGTGTGGAATTCCAAAATGAAAACTCACAGCTTTGGGGCGAGTTTCAAGTACAACGTTCAGGAAATCATCATTATCTAAAAAGCTTGGGTAGATACAATCCAATTCAGTCGGAGGTTCTGCTCCGAATTTTTCAAATTCAGGACGAATATAATTAATCCACTGTTGAGCAACTTCTGGATCGAGTTGTTCTGATTGATGGCAGAAAAAATTAACTTGAAAAGGGTGGTCAGTCAGTTCTTGAGTTTTAATAATTTGTTGTTTTGCTGTCTCTGCTGAATTTGCCCCAAGTCCCAAAGAACCTAAAGCACCTTGATTAGAAACTTCAGCAGCAAGCTCTGGTGTTGACACACCAGCCATTGGGGAAAGAAAAATCGGATGCTTTATTTCTAGTAATTCTAAAATTGACATGATTTATATACTCTTTAGCTTTTCTATCACCATAACGTAAAAACAAAAAGCCCTGCAAATAATAATCAGTATTTAATTATTGAATACTAATCTTTTAAAATACCGAGTCACACAGAAATTAAATGCCAGTCACATGGAACAATGAGCCGACCCAACTCGAAAATGCCATGGCTAAAATGCCCCATAAGGTAATACGTAGACTACCTTTTAGCATTGATGTTCGAGCAAAATAACTGGATAACGCTCCCAATAATGCGAGTGAGACGATACCTGTAATTAAAACTGAGCGAGCGACCCATGAACTTGGGCTGAGTAAAATGGCAAGCATAGGAAGTACAGCACCACATGAAAAGGAAGCAGCAGAAGAGAGCGCTGCTTGAATCGGATTCGCAGCAGTATTTTCATGTATGCCAATTTCATCACGGGCATGTGCCCCAAGTGCATCATGTTCTGTGAGTTGTGTGGCAACTTCATGTGCCAATTCAGGTTTTAGACCTCTCGAAATATAAATTTCAGTCAGTTCTTTCAATTCTGCATGCGGATTGTTTTCAAGTTCAGTTGCTTCAAATTTTAAGTCTGATTTTTCAATATCTTCTTGAGATTTTACCGAAATATACTCTCCAGCCGCCATCGAGGTTGCACCTGAGATCAGTCCAGCAATACAGGTGACCAAGAGTGTTTGCGAACTCGCACCACTGGCTGCCATCCCCATAATTAAACTTGTGACAGAAATAATGCCATCATTTGCGCCAAGCACGGCAGCACGCAGCCATCCTGAGCGTTGTATGACATGAAGTTCTTGATGGTATGACAAAGACATAATGGCTCTCTTTTTATATATGTAAACGTAATTATAGGGGCAAATAGATGAATCATTTTTATTTTAACGAATTCTTTTCTGATTAACTTAACACCATATTAATCTGGTTTTTGATTGTTTTATGTTGTTGGTTTGATGAACTGTTTATTTGTGCGATTAAAAAATGATTACTCAGCAAATTTATAGCCTTGGTGAAGGCTATAAATATGATTTGAAAGCTTCGATCGCGCGTGCTCGGCTAGTTTTAAGATCAACAATTGGTTTCGGATAATTGAGATTTTTTGATACATCTTTTGCATAAGGTTCATGTATGATTTGCGCATCCAAATGCGCGAGTTCTGGTACCCAACGTCGAATATAAACGCCATTTTCATCGAACTTTTGCGATTGGCTAATTGGATTAAAAATTCGGAAATAGGGAGCTGCATCAGTTCCTGTGGATGCACACCATTGCCAACCACCATTATTTGCAGCTAGATCGCCATCAATCAGGTTTTGCATGAACCATTGTTCACCTTTGCGCCAATCAATTAATAGATTTTTAGTCAGGAACATGGCGCAAATCATGCGAACTCGGTTGTGCATCCAACCCGTGGAAAGAAGTTGACGCATACCCGCATCAACAATTGGAATACCTGTTTGTCCTCGTTTCCATTTTTCAAAACCATCGCTATCATCACGCCATTGAACATTCTGTGTTGCAGCTTTAAAAGGCAAGTGCTTAGAAACTTGTGGAAAATCAAATAATATATTTTGATAAAATTCACGCCATAATAATTCATTCAACCATGTTTGTTGTCCTTCGGACTGGATAACAAAATCACCTTGTTGATGTCTAAATGCTGCTTGAATGCACTGACGAATTGAAATAATTCCAATATTTAAATAAGCAGAAAGTTGACTAGTTCCTTTAACCGAAGGGTAGTCCCGTAAAGCGTTATATTGAATAATTCGTTTTTCAACAAACTGATTGAGTAGGTTTCTCGCATGTTTTTCACCCACTCGCCATTCACTCGCATTTTTGTCTTTAATTTTGTCAGCATAGTGATTTCGGATGTGCTGTAAATCTGTTTGGTGTAGCTGACAAAAATCAAACTCTAAGGTTGCTTGGATTTCTGGGATTGGATAACACTGAGGTAAACCGAGTTCTAAGCGCTGATAGCAACTTTTTTTGAAAGCACCAAAAACTTGATAGGGTAGATTCGATTGAGTTCGAATACTTGCAACTGGAAACAGCGTTCGATCTTGAAACAGTATCAGTTGTTTTTTTTGACGATTTAAACTTTGTTGTACTTCATTATCGCGTTTGAGTTCATTGAAGCCAAATTCAATATTGGCATACACATTTTCAAATGGTAATTTTTCTGCGAGATCAACAAAAAACTCCGCAATGTCATCCCAAAGAGACACAGTAAATATGAGTAAAGGGATCTGTAGTTTGGAAAGTTCTGTTTTTAGCTCTAAAAGTTGGCGCAAATAAAAATCAATTTTAATATCCGCATCATCATGACGTTGCCATTGTTCAGGTGACAGAATACAAATCGCTATACATGGACCATTCTGACGGGCATGCCATAAAGCAGCCTGATCACGGACGCGGAGGTCTTGGCGGAACCAGATTAATTGATAAGTATTTGACATAGCAATTCTATAAAGTTCTTTAAAAATTATTATTTATATTTTATAGGTGCTTATGTGAAGAAAAAGCAAAGCCGAAGCTTTGCTTTTTTATCTAATTCAAAAATGAATTAGTGGTGGTGACCACCTGCACCGTGAACATGACCGTGATCTAATTCTTCTTGACTAGCATCACGGATTTCTACGATTTCAACTTCGAAAGTTAAGTCTTGACCAGCAAGAGGGAAGTTTGCATCAACAATAACGTTGTCGCCTTCAACTGCTTTAACAGTTACGATTTGAACGCCATCATCAGTTTGAGCTTGGAATTGCATACCCGCTTGGATATTGTCTACACCTTGGAACATTTGAGCTGGAACTTCTTGTACGAGGTCTGGGTTATATTCGCCATAACCTTCAGCAGCTGGAACAGTTACAGTAAATTTTTCGCCTACTGTTTTACCAAGAAGAGCATTTTCTAAACCTGGAATGATGTTGCCCGCGCCGTGCAAATATGCAAGTGGTTCACCTTGAGATTGATCAAGTGTTTCACCCTCAGCGTTTGTTAAAGTGTAGTGGAATGAAACCACGTGGTTATTTGCAATAGCAGTCATGTTGTTTGATCCATTCAATCAATTTAGGTGTACATCATAAAGTGAAAAATAGATTTTGTTGACTATTTTCCACTTTTTGAAACTATTTCGTTATAAATGGGAACGAAATAGAAAATTTCAACTCAATACAGTTTAATTTTTGGACGTACACGACGTGTCAGAAAATCTTTCATGGTGAGCATTCCTGCTTGAGTATAACCATGAATATTGGCTTGATGTAATCGATACAAAGACACATACATTGTTTTGGCAATAAAACCTTGTACGCTTACATCACCAAGTAATTCTCCAACAGCCTGATTACGGCTTAATGAAACCAAAGAGCCTTTATCACTGAAATTGAACATAGGTTGAGGTGAACCAGATAAACGAGCGGCCATAGCATCTACCAAGAATGTCGCTTGTTGGCTTGCGACCTGTGCACGTGGTCCTAATGGAGGTTGACGTGCATCAAGCTGACAATTTGCACAATCTCCAAAGGCAAATACATTTGGATCTGAATACGTTTGTAATGTCGCATAGACCATTAAACGATTAATTTTATCGCGTTTAAAATCTGTAAATGATTCTAAAACTTTGGGCGCTTTGACACCTGCCGCCCATACGGTAATGTCTGAATGCAAAACTTGACCGTTGCTAAAATAGACATTTGATTTATCGACTTTTTGCACTTGATGTTGCGTCAGAATGTCGATGCCCATTTTTTGTAATTGTTTCGCGCTATGTGCAGCTGTTTTTTCATTGAGCGCAGGCAAGATACGATCTGAGGCTTAGATCAAAGTAATTTTAACTTGCTTTGGATTAATTTTCTTTAACCCATAACGATAAAAATTCTTCGTGGTTTCAATCAGTTCAGCCGCTAATTCAACACCTGTTGCACCCGCACCCACGATACCAATATTCAAGGCACGTTCAGTTGCTTGGTTTTGTGCTTCAATATAAAGATGGAATAAGTCCTGTTGGAAAATATCGGCTTGTTTGCGACTATCTAAGAAATGACAATTTTCACGTACACCTTCAGTTCCGAAGTCATTTGAAACTGAACCAACAGCTAATATCAGTGTATCGTAGCTAAGACTCTGAATAACAGGAGTATGTTCTTTAGAAAGTTGAGGAGGTGAAATCGTAATTTGTTTTTGATCTTTATTTACGTTGATTAAGGTTCCAAGGATGAACTCAAAATCATGTTTTTCTGCGTGAGCAAAATAATTGGTTTGTTCTTCGTGAGGATTTAGTGAGCCAGCGGCAATTTCGTGTAGGAGAGGCTTCCATATATGCGTGAGATTTTGGTCGATTAGGGTAATTTTGGCTTTCTTTTTCCTGCCAAAACGTTCACCTAATTGTGTTGCAAGCTCTAAACCACCTGCGCCACCACCCACAATCACGATATGATGTAAGGTTTTGCTCATGATTAACCTAATTATTTTTGTGAAAGGATGGTTGGATTATGCCATCCTTTTTTCAACATTGTATGGTTAATCTTGATAAAAATAGTAGGTTTTTTTATCCTTGATTTAAAGGATAAATTTTGGCAGCTTTGACATCATTTGTTGAAAAAAACGAGAATAAGTTTGCAAACCAAATCATAATTTTTTGAAAAATATTCGCTTCCTCAATTTCCACGTTATTTTCAATTTGTAGGCTACGAATTAACTGATTATTTTGATAAACCGTCACTGTGGCCAAATTCATGACTTGCGTCAATGGTGCTGTTAAATGCTGTTCATTGAGTTTGATATTGACGTGTGTTTTTGTCGTTTCAAGTGGTTCAATGGTTTTGATTTGCTGGTTTGTATCAAGCAAATGTATACGTTGTGTGAGTAAATCAAAACTATTTAAATCAATTGGTGTCGCTTGATCGTATAAAGATGTTGTTACGATCGTGGGTTGTTGAGTTTCAACTTTGAAAATTTTTAAAGTTGATTTGATGACAGGAAGTTCAGCAATTAGCTTTTGTTTTGGAATCACTTCTTCATCGCGTGTGTATGTATACGCTAAATTCATTAACTTATGCGCGACTTCAGCCCGTTTTACCGCACTTGGTGTTCCAAGTACCACTACAATCAAACGACGCTTATCGACATGTGGATTTAGAGTAGGGCGCTCAGCGGTTAAAGCCAAGTTGTAACCTGCCGCCTTGGTATAACCTGTTTTTAAACCATCTGCTGTTGGATCCATTTTTAATGCAAGATTTGTTGCACGGTGGAAACGTTGGTTATAGCTAAAACTTGGCATTTTTGAATAATGTAAATATTCAGGTGTCTCTTTTACGATCGCTTTTGCTAATAGACTTAAATCTGCTGAAGTTGAGTAATGATCTGTCATGGTGATACCCGCAGGATTACTAAAATGGGTATCTTTCATCCCTAAGGCTTGGGCTTCTTTATTCATTCGCGCAACGAACTGTGGAACACCACCTGAAATTTTTTCAGCAAGCGTAACTGCTGCATCATTGGCAGACATTACAATCAGTCCTGCTAAAAGTTGATCAACAGAAATTTGTTCACCAGCTTTTAAATACATTTGGGATTCATCCCACATGACAGTGCTCACCACAGGTGTTGCGGTTAATACCTCTTCCTTACGTAATTTACCTGCTTCGATTTCTTTCAAAGCAATATAAGCCACCATCATTTTGGTGAGCGATGCAGGCGAACGTTGAACATGACTATTATGTTCAGCAATGATTTGACCTGATTGAGCATCTACGATCGACCAAGCTTGCGCTTCAACCGTTTCAGGAGCGATATTAAGTAAATTGGCATGTACTAAATTGGCACATAACAGACTAAACAACGTAAAGAGCGAGAGGAGAAATTTCAAGAGAACACCTAGTGCAGCCGATCCAATGGCATGGAAAGCGAAAAAAAGCATGCTATGACTTTTTTGTTGCAGAATCCAGCAACTTTTGCCAACAATTAAGACATCTACGCATGACTTTGTAAAAAAATGCTAAGCTGTGTGAAACTGTTCCTATTTTTATGATCTAAAACTATGTTGCACTATCAAATTGAGTTTGACGATTATCGCCAACATCTTATTCATGTCACACTTCGTTTCCTTGCTAATCCGAACCAAGAACTTTGGTTACCGACATGGATTCCTGGCAGTTATTTGATTCGAGAGTTTTCAAAACATATTGAATCAGTAAAAGCATCTGATGAAGCAGGGCGGTTACTTAGTATTAAGAAAACGGAAAAGAACCGTTGGCAATTATTCAATACAGATCATGAATTGATTACGGTTGAATATGATGTGTATGCTTATGATTTGTCGGTAAGGGGTGCTTATGTTGATCAAACTCGCCTATATGTAAACCCTGCTTGTGTTTGTTTAGGTTTAATCGATCAAGAACAATCACCATGTGAAGTTGAAATTTTCTTACCGCATGAATTAAAACATTTTCAAATTGCAACAGGTTTAACTGCTAAGAGTTTAGTGAAAGGACGCTATACTTTAAAGGCAGATAACTACGATCAGTTGATTGATAGTCCATTTGAGTTGGCAGAGCAAAGCCGTTTTAGCTTTGAAGCAAATGGTATTCCGCATGAGTTTGTGATTTCAGGTAAACACAATACAAATCTAGAGCGGTTACAAACTGATATTCAGCAAATCTGTCAGACTGAAATTAAGATGTTCGGTTCTGCACCGTTTCAAAACTATACCTTTATGACTATGGCAACGGGCAATAGTTATGGCGGTCTAGAGCATTGTAATAGCACCAGTTTGATCACACCACGTGATGATTTGCCGAAAATAGATGAAGCTGAAGAACCGTCTAAAGATTATCAGCGTTTCTTAGGCTTATGTAGCCATGAATACTTTCATTCATGGTTAGTTAAATTTATCCGTCCTGAAAATTTTACGAATTATGATCTACATAAAGAAGGCTATACGAGCTTATTGTGGATTTTTGAAGGCTTTACTTCTTATTACGATGATTTAATTTTATTACGCAGCGGCGTTATTTCTCAAAAATCTTATCTGGATTTACTTAAAGCACAGATTGAGCGTTATTTGCAAAACCCAGGGCGCTTTATTCAGTCTGTTTCAGAATCAAGTTTTGATGCATGGGTTAAATTCTATCGTCAGGATGAAAATTCAAATAATGCAGGAACCAGTTATTACAACAAAGGTAGCTTAGTTGCGCTTTGCTTAGACTTGGGCTTACGTTTACGTGGTTCAAACTTAGATGCCTTGATGCGCCGTTTGTATGAAAATACCCAAAATGGCATTCAGGTCAATGAACGCACGATTTTTGAATTGTGTAATGAATTGACAGGGGATAACTGGATTGAACAAATTAACCATTTGATCAATACCACTGATGAATTGCCATTGGATCAACTATTCCCTGAGTTTGGTTTGAGCTATATCGTTAAAAATGACAAAGCATTACCTTTTGGTTTAAAAGTGCTAGATAAAGCGGAAGGTGTCATCGTGCAAAATGTTCGCCGTGATAGTACTGCTGCACAAGCAGGTTTGTCTGCTAACGATGTCATTATTGCGATTGATGGTATCAAAGCATCAGAAAAGTTGTTGGCGAAGTATGCAAAACAAAAAGGCTCATTTATAGTTTATGCATTCCGTCGCGATGAGCTCCTAGAGTTTGAACTTCATGCTGGAGAGAATCCTCTGAATTCGGTTGAGTTAAAAGTTGAGGATCAAACCAAATTAGAGGTTTGGTTGAAAGGTTGATGCAATTGATAGCGTTGTACGCACCGTTAGCATAAATCGTTGTGTGAATGAGGGAACAGATTCAGTTTCCCTCATTTGTATATCAAAATTTTAATTAAGATTTTTTGAAAATAATTAGTTACCACGATAAGTTGAGTATCCATAAGGACTTATCAATAGTGGAATATGATAATGTTCAAGATTGCCATCCACAGAAAAAATGACAGGAACTTCTGGGAAAAATGAGCTTTGCTTATTCTTTTGGAACCATTCACCTGTTTTAAAAGTAACTTTGTAAATACCTTTTTGAAGGGCTGCATCTTCAGGATATAACGCTGTGATCCGACCTTGTTGATTGGTTGTACTTTGGTTAAGCTCTTTCCATTGGTTATTTTCTTGTTTTTCTAAAATAACTTTTACACCCGCTGAAGGAAGTCCATTTTCTAAGTTAAGCACATGTACACTTAAAGGGTTTTGCGCAAAGCTAAAAGATGAAACAGAAATGGCTACGCAAGGAATCAAAACTTTTAACATCTGACCAATCCTAAAAATAAAAAAATGATTTTAATCATTTGTTCAAAATATAGGTTTAAAAAGTGTAAATGAAACTTGAGTCGAATATTCGTACGGACTTAAATAATTTATTATGGTTAAGCATTTTTATAAAATATTTGGCAGAAATGAATCGGCAAATAAAATTTTAAAAAATGTAGGATTTAATCGTACGGAAGTACTCAAGCATTGGTATTTCGTGGCGAAATGTCAATATCACGATATATTACATTGACTGAGAAGTAATCAACGCTGATACTCTCATGTTTTATTTAAGCTAACCGGTTCCTTGGTCACAAAGCGTAAGCTTTATACCATTATTTCGTAGCGAAATGTCAATATCACAAGATATTGCGTTGACTGAGATACGTTGAGGACTGATACTCTCAGACCTTAATCAAGCAAACCGGTTTTAATGGACTGGGCCAAAAGCTCGTTCATGAAAAACTCAACCAAACACAAGGGGCTATATATGGCTGGTGGAAAGTCAAAAATCATTTATACACTGACTGATGAGGCGCCATTGTTGGCGACCTATTCGCTACTGCCGATCATTGAGACCTTTACTAAGCCAGCTGGCATAGAAATTGTCAAGAGTGACATTTCTGTTGCAGCACGTGTGCTTGCGGAATTTTCGGAATACTTAAGCGATGAGCAGAAGGTAAGCAATAACCTTGCTGAGCTTGGTCGCCTTACTCAAGATCCAGATACAAATATCATTAAACTGCCAAATATCAGTGCTTCAGTTGCTCAGTTAACAGCATGTATCAAAGAATTGCAGTCTAAAGGATATGCAATTCCTGATTATCCAGAAAATCCAACAACGGATGAAGAGAAAGAACTTAAGACACGTTACGGTAAATGTCTTGGTTCTGCTGTAAACCCTGTATTACGTGAAGGTAACTCAGATCGTCGTGCGCCTGCTGCTGTAAAAAATTATGCGAAAAAGCATCCTCATTCAATGAGTGAGTGGAAACAATGGTCACAAACGCACGTTTCGCATATGGAAGAAGGTGACTTCTACCATGGCGAGAAATCAATGACACTTGATCGTGCGCGTAATGTGAAGATGGAGTTAATCACGAAGAGCGGTGAGACAATCGTTCTCAAGTCTAAAGTTGCGCTTCAAGATGGTGAAGTGATCGACTCAATGTTCATGAGCAAAAAAGCATTGTGTGACTTCTATGAGAAGCAACTTGATGACTGCCGTGAAGCTGGTATTTTATTTTCATTACACGTAAAAGCGACCATGATGAAAGTTTCACACCCGATCGTTTTCGGTCACTGTGTGAAAATTTACTATAAGGATGCTTTTGAAAAACACAGTAAGTTATTTGATCAGTTAGGTATTAATGTCAATAATGGTATGGCAGGTCTTTATGAAAAGATCGCAACTTTACCAACTTCACTCCGTGAAGAAATCATTGAAGATTTACATGCTTGCCAAGAACATCGCCCAGCATTAGCCATGGTTGATTCAGCGAAAGGGATTGATAACTTCCATTCTCCAAACGACGTGATTGTAGATGCATCTATGCCAGCTATGATTCGTGGTGGCGGTAAAATGTGGGGTGCCGATGGTAAACCTTACGATTGTAAAGCTGTTATGCCTGAATCAACTTTTGCACGTATCTACCAAGAAATGATCAATTTCTGTAAGTGGAATGGTAACTTTGACCCACGTACGATGGGTACTGTACCGAACGTTGGTTTGATGGCGCAAAAAGCTGAAGAATACGGTTCACACGACAAAACTTTTGAAATTCCTGAAGCGGGTATTGCGAACATTACCGATTTAGACACTGGTGAAGTGTTGATGTCTCAAAATGTAGAAGAAGGCGATATCTGGCGTATGTGTCAGGTGAAAGATGCACCAATTCGTGACTGGGTAAAACTTGCGGTAAGTCGTGCTCGTAACTCTGGTATGCCTGCGATTTTCTGGCTTGACCCATATCGTCCACACGAAAATGAGTTGATCAAGAAAGTTGAAAAGTATCTAGAAGAACATGATACAGAGGGTCTTGATATTCAAATCATGTCACAAGTGCGTGCAATGCGTTATACGCTTGAACGTGTAGCACGTGGTTTAGACACAATCTCTGTGACTGGTAACATCTTACGTGATTATTTAACTGACTTGTTCCCGATCATGGAATTGGGTACTTCAGCGAAAATGTTATCAATCGTTCCGTTAATGGCGGGCGGTGGTATGTATGAAACAGGTGCAGGTGGTTCAGCGCCGAAGCATGTTCAGCAGTTAGTTGAAGAAAACCACTTACGTTGGGATTCGCTTGGTGAGTTCCTTGCGCTTGCAGTATCTTTAGAAGAGCTTGGTCTTAAAGAAGATAATGCACGTGCGAAGTTACTTGCAGAAACTCTTGATCAAGCAACGGGTAAATTGCTCGATAACGATAAGTCTCCATCTCGTCGTACGGGTGAGCTAGATAACCGTGGTAGCCACTTCTACTTAGCAATGTATTGGGCTGAAGCGCTTGCTGCTCAAAACGAAGATGCTGAATTGAAAGCGAAGTTTGCTCCTCTTGCAAAAGCCTTAGTTGAAAATGAACAAAAAATTCTTGCTGAATTAAGTGAAGTACAGGGTAAAGCAGCTGATATTGGTGGTTACTACGCTGTGGATCCAGTAAAAGTAAATGCAGTAATGCGTCCAAGTTCAACGCTTAATGCTACGCTTGAAATGATTTAAGTTTTAATACAGAACTAACAAACCTGTTGGTAATGTAAAAATACCGATGCGAAAGCATCGGTTTTTTATTTGATAAATAAGATATTTTTAAATTTGACTGTTTTTTAATGATCTATTTAAATTTAAATAAAACATAAATTTAGAATTAATTTCTTGAGGGTGTATGAATAAGAGAAGTTTAACTATTGGGATTGTTGTTACAGTAATTTGGATTGCAATTATTGTATGTATTTATCTTTTTACTGGCTTAGAGCATCCGAAGTCTTTGAATGAGTTTGGAGATTTCTTAGCTGGTGTTTTTGCACCAGTTGCTTTCTTTTGGTTGATTTTAGGGTATATGCAGCAGGGCAAACAATTAGAGCAAAATACCAAAGCTTTAGAGCAACAAGAAAGAGCACTTCAACTTCAGATTGATGAGATGAGACAAGGGATAAAACAGCAAGTTAAATTAGTTCAACTTCAACGACAACAACTTGATGAACAGCATAGGACGCTCGAACCAAGATTTATTATTTCTCAATCTAAAGTAAATTCTCCTGTATATGGCAGCAGCACAGATCCTAAGATAGATATTAATCATAATGTAGTATTTGTTGTGATCAATTATACTTTAGACAATTTGGGAGGAGATGCTTTTAATTTGAGAATAACTCATCCGAAGACTAATGAGATTTTTGAAAAAATTAGTAACGTAAAAGCATCTACATCTAAAGAAATTAGATTTGAATTAGCGCAATTTCAATTAGATCAATTAAATCAAAAAAAAGAGTTGGAAGATTCATTAGATTTCTTTTATGAATGTAAAAATGGGCGTTCAGTAAAATATGAATTACTTATCCATGTATATCAAACCAACCACCCATTTTATGGTGTAAATCTCTTTTTGAAGAACGTTGATTTGTAAAAAATAAAAATGCATTAATTAAAAAAAGCCCATCTTCATGGGCTTTTATAAGTATCTAAACTTTAACGACCATTACGGTTGCGACCACGTGGTGCTTTAGTATTTGGACGAGTTGTACCATTGGTCTTACGACGTGGTTTCTCACTTTCATCCATTTGCCAAATACGCTTTGTACCTGACTTTTTCTTGTTCGGATCTTTTTTATCACCTTCTTTTTTCTTCTGGTGCATGGGTTTACCACCTGTGCCGCCTGGTTTTTTCACATACGAGCGAGAACGATACGGTTGATCTTCAGGTAAATCTTTAAAATCAGGATAAAGCAAAGGCTCGATTTCAGTTTGCTCACCTGGTTGTAAACCTAAACGAACCAAATCAATTGCACCAATTTTAGTACGAATTAAGCGTAAAGTTGGAAAGCCAACAGCCGCTGTCATACGACGCACTTGGCGATTACGACCTTCACAAATTTGTAGCTCAATCCAACTTGTTGGGATGTTAGCACGATAGCGTACAGGTGGATCTCGGTCCCATAACCATTCTGGCGCATCTACTTTCACTGCATTAGCAGGTAACGTCATGCCATCAGCGAGTTCAACGCCTTTACGCAATTGCTCTAATGCCTCCTCAGTTACATCACCATCGACTTGAGCAAGGTAGGTTTTAAATTTTTTATTTGCAGGATTTGTAATGTATTGATTCAGACCACCATGATCCGTAAGGAACATAAGTCCTTCTGAGTCAAGATCAAGCCTGCCTGCCAGACGTAAATCTGGATCATGAATAAAGTGAGAAAGTGTAAGGTGTGCTTCATCCTCACGGAACTGTGACAAAACGTCGAAAGGTTTGTTGAATACAACTATTTTCATATGAGTATACTGCTTTGGCTATGGGCGGCATCATAACAATAAAGGTTTCTATTTAATGGGAAAATGTTGTTATTTCCCGTATAAATCTCAAAAAAACCTGTTTTGAACTAAACTGTTTCATGCAATAAAAACGAAAGTATGCCATAGAAGGCATAGTGATAATCGCTAAATACATGAGGGAGAACCTGCAAAATGGGTTATCAGAAGATCGTGGTTCCTGCCGATGGTGACAAAATCACAGTAAACGCAGACCTGTCACTGAATGTTCCAAATCATCCAATCATCCCTTTTATTGAAGGTGATGGTATTGGTGTGGATATTACACCAGCTATGAAAGCAGTAGTAGATGCTGCGGTGTTAAAAGCTTACGGTGGCAAACGTTCGATCGAATGGATGGAAGTCTATTGCGGTGAAAAAGCAGATAAAATTTATGGCACTTATATGCCTGAAGAAACCTTCGAAGCTTTACGAGAATTTATTGTTTCGATTAAAGGCCCTTTAACCACACCTGTGGGTGGTGGTATTCGTTCACTGAACGTTGCTTTGCGTCAAGAGCTTGATTTATATGTTTGCGTGCGGCCAGTCCGTTGGTTTGAGGGGGTTCCTTCACCTGTTCAACATCCTGAACTTACGGATATGGTGATTTTCCGCGAAAACTCAGAAGATATTTATGCTGGGATTGAGTGGAAAGCAGATTCAGAAGAAGCTAAAAAAGTTATTAAATTTCTAAAAGAAGAAATGGGCGTAACAAAAATCCGTTTTGATAAAGGCTGTGGAATTGGGATCAAACCTGTTTCTAAAGAAGGGACACAACGTTTAGTACGTAAAGCTATTCAGTTTGCGATAGATAATGATAAACCTTCTGTGACGTTGGTCCACAAAGGTAACATCATGAAATACACCGAAGGTGCATTCAAAGAGTGGGGCTATGAACTCGCAATAGAGCGCTTTGGTGGTGAACTACTTGATGGTGGGCCGTGGGTTAAAATCAAGAATCCTAAAAATGGTAAAGACATCATTATTAAAGATGTGATTGCCGATGCCTTTTTACAGCAAATTTTAATGCGTCCAGCGGACTATTCTGTTATTGCGACACTTAATTTGAATGGTGACTATATTTCTGATGCGCTGGCAGCAGAAGTTGGGGGAATTGGCATTGCACCGGGTGCCAATATTGGTGGTGCGATAGCAGTTTACGAGGCAACACATGGAACAGCACCAAAGTATGCGGGGCAGGATAAGGTTAATCCTGGTTCAATTATTCTTTCTGCTGAAATGATGTTGCGTGATATGGGGTGGGGCGAAGCTGCTGATTTGATTATCAAAGGTGTTTCTGGTGCAATTGAAGCGAAAACAGTAACGTATGACTTTGAACGATTAATGCCGAATGCAACTCTATTGCGCTGTTCTGAATTTGGTCAAGCCATTATTCAACACATGGAAGATTAAACAAAGATAAGCTAAAGAGAAGGGTGTTTAAGTAACGCCCTTTTTTGTCGGCATTTTTCTAGTTCGATTGTATTGTTTGTTAATATCGTTCATTCATTGTGTGTTTCACATGATTTTTAACCATATAAATATGCACTGTATCGTTAATTTAGAAAAATCTGTATCTACCATTGATAGACCAAAAGTCCAAAATGGCCGAAAAATGTTTAGAGTCTCATGTCATGAAGATGTATCAAGTTGATGCTTTTACCCAAGTATTATTTAAAGGCAATCCAGCAGCAGTCATTGTCTTAGATGAATGGTTGGATGAAAACTTAATGCAAAATATCGCATTAGAGAATAATCTTTCTGAAACGGCTTTTGTTAAAAAGATTGATGAGACAAATTATGAAATTCGTTGGTTTTCGCCAACGGACGAGGTTGCTTTTTGTGGACATGCGACACTGGCAAGTGCATTCGTATTATTTAAAGATTTTACAAGAATAAAAACCATTCAATTTCATGTGCGCGATTTGGGAATTTTTGTGGTTAGCCAAGCAGCAGATGGCAAGATTAAAATGAATTTCCCTATTCGAAAAGCTAAACTTGTATCTGAATATCCTCAAGAACTTCGAGATGGTTTAACCAAGCCATTTAAAGCGGTTTATCTGAATGGTCAGGCGTATATTGTTGAATATGAAACAGTCGCTGATGTATTAAACGAGCAGCCTGATTTTGAAAAATTAAAACAATTAGGCGCATTACGTACCGCAATTACTGCATCTCAACCTGATGTTGCTATTACAGCGAGAGGCGAAGGTCAGTTTGATTGTGTATCTCGCTATTTCGCCCCTGCGATTGGAATTAATGAAGATCCTGTTACGGGTTCGATTCATACTGCAATTGCGCCCTTATGGGCTGAAAAACTTGATCAAACTCAGCTTATCGCATATCAAGCATCAGTCCGAGGTGGGGTTTTAGAGTGTGTGATTGAATCTGAGGATCGTATTGAAATTTCAGGTTATGCAAAACTGTATATGCATGCTGAACTGGCGATCTAAATTTTAACTAAACCGCTATAAAAACATAGAAAAAAGCTGTTTAAATACACAGCTTTTTTCAAAACATAACTATTAAAAATTTAAACCATTATCTAGTATAGCTTGTTGTTTTTATTTAAATCACCAAAAAAACTCGGATAATCTATGTTAATGCGGTTTAAGCAGCTTACTCTCTCACTTTGTTTGATCGGGTTGAGTGCAACGTCTTGGTCTCAGACAGTACTCGTAAAAAGTGAAAAAAATATTGAAGAATACAAATTAGATAATGGTTTCAGAGTTATTCTTGCACCAAATGATAAAGAAAATAAAGTCTATGTAAATACCGTGTATTTAACAGGCTCTCTTAACGATCCTAAAGGGAAAAGTGGTCTTGCTCATTTGCTTGAACATTTGGCATTTAAAGGCACACAAAATGTAAAAGGTGAGGAGTTTCAGCGTCGTTTGGATCAATTCACTTTAATGACCAATGCCAGTACCGATTATTATTCAACTAAATATTTAAATATTGTTCGTCCTGAAAAAAATGCACTGAATGAAATTCTATACCTTGAGTCTGAGCGTATGGATAAATTAGTGCTACAAGAAAAATTTGTTCCATCTGAAATCGAAATCGTAAAACGTGAACGTGAAATTCGTATGGATCAACCGTTTGCAGTATTGATGGATCAGATGTGGAAAGCGGCTTATGGCAATCAATATTTAGGTCGATTGCCGATTGGTGATTTGCCTGAATTAAAGTCTATAAAAATGAATGAACTAAATCAGTTTTATAGAACATGGTATGCACCAAATAATGCTGTGATGGTCATTTCTGGAAAATTTGATAAATCAGAAGTATTAAATAAAATTGATCAATATTTTAGTCCGATTCCTGCACGTACTGTGCCTGCACCTGTTCAAGTTCCAGTCTTAGATTCTAGTAAGATTGAGCAGCGAAAATTCACGGTGCAAAAGGGTAGTGATCTTGCTAAATTCCACATTTATATGAATGGAAAAAATACGCAACTACAACCAGCATTAGCACTTGCACCAGCACTTTATACCATGCAGCCTAGTGGTACGTTGTATAAGAGCATGGTAGAAACAGGATTGAGTACAGCTGTTCAATCAACGACATGGTTGGACCAAGATTTTAATATGGTCTTTATGGGTGCAGTGTATGCGCCGAATCATGATGCAAAGAAAGTTGATGATGCGTTGATTGATGGTGTTGAGAATAGTCAATCATTTACCGACGCAGAATTACAACGTATCAAAACTATTACTCAAAATACCGCTGATACGATTGCAAATGATGCCGTTGCTTTGGGTTCTCGCCTTAGTGATTATGCAGTGTCTTCACACGGACAATGGGATCAGTACTTCAAAGATTTACAAGCCATTCAAGATTTAAAATTAAATGATGCCAATCAAACATTAAAACAGTTTTTAGTATCATCGCATCGTATTTCGGGAGATATTCAGCCTACGCCTGAAGATCAAAAGAAAGCGATGACACTCAAGGCACAAGATAAACCTAAAACCTTAGACCAAAGTGCCGAAAAGCCTGAACCTTTGAAAGATGTTGCCATTTATCAACAAGAGGTCACTCAATTTGTCGCACAGTCTGCGCAGCAATTGCAAAAAAATGAGCAAAAAATTCAACGTGGTGAATTAAAGAATGGTATTCGCTATGCTTTATTCCCAACCACAACACGTGATGACAAAACCTATGCCACGATTAGCTTAGATTTTGGTACAGAAAAATCACTGTTTGGTAAAGGAGTGACCTTAGATTTAACCAGTTATTTGATGTTGCGTGGTTCTGAAAAACATACACTGCAAGAAATTACAGATAAAGCGATTGCAGCAAGTGGTGGAGCATCTATCACTTCAAATGGTAATGGTTTAACAATTGGGATTCAGGCAAAAAAAGATAAGTTTGAAGATTTTTTAAACTTTATTGTCGATGTGATGAAGCAACCTAAATTTGCACAATCGGAATTTGATTTAGCAAAAAATCAGAGTTTATCTGCATTAGATCGACCTTATACTGAACCTGCTGTAGTCGCATCTATGACTTTGGCAAGATTACTCGAAACCTATCAACCAGGTGATTTGCGTTATCACTTTGAACCAGAGTTTGCGAAGCAGCAGTTAAATGCGGCTACGCAAGCACAGGTGAAGCAATTCTATGATCAATTCTTTGTGACAGATCATGGTCAAATTGCTGTGACAGGGGATTTCGATCCTAAAAAAATGCAAAACACACTACAGAAAGCATTTGGACAGTGGAAAACGAAACAGCCGTACCAAAAAATTACTTCTCCTTATGTTGCTTTCAAAGCTGAAAAAGTCCATGCACTCTCCGAGCAACGTGAGTTTGGTAGCTATCAAAGTATCCTGACGATTCCTGTAGGTGCTTACCATCAGGATGCTCCTGCACTCATTATCCTTAGCCATATTATGGGTAACTCGCAATTGTCTTCTCGCTTGGCGCAGGAATTACGTGAGAAAAATGCGCTTGTTTATGGATTTGGAAGCAACCTTGATCTAGATTCTGATACCGATAGTGGATCGATTAGTATTACTGCGAATTATACAGCGGGTCGTTCTGATCAAGTTTCTCAATCTGTTCATAAAGTATTAACTGATTTGCTAAGCAAAGGTGTGACTGAACAAGAGGTTGAAGCAGCTAAAGCCGATATTATGAAGAAGCGTGTGACTTCATTAGAAGATGAACGAAATATTCATAGTATGCTTACGGGTCAATTAGAGCGAAATAAGACCTTGATGGATCGTGCTGAACGAGATCAAGCACTTGCAAAGTTGAGTAAGGCAGATGTAGATGCTGTAATTAAAAAATACATCAAATTGGATCAGTTTGTGGAAGTGATGGCTGACCAATATGGTAAAGCCCAAGACTTAAAATAACAGACCAAAAGAAAGCCACCTAATGGTGGCTTTCTTTTTACGTTTAGATTATTCGTGATCATGTTTATGCGTATGAAAATCTTCATTTTTACGGAAGCGTAAGTAATTTTCAAACTGCTCACAATATTCGTCAAAGTTGTCTTCAAGCATCATTTGAAACTGTTGCAATAAATAAGACATCACCTGTTCTTTGGCATCATGCATTTCATTGCCATCTTTAAAATTATTTGCTGCAACCCACGTATTAAAGCGAGCTGTTGCAAATAACATGGCAGCGCTGACTTGTCCACGTAACTCTTCTGGTTTGGGTTGCTGTCCTTTTGGTGGGCGACAAAACTCATTGGCTTGTTTGATAAATTCATCTGCTCGCTCAAAAAATATCGCATTTAAAGCTTCTTCTTCTGTCACATCAGTGGCATTAATTTTTTGAGACATGATTTTTCCCAACAACAAATAAGACACGATATTATAGACAAAGCCTTGCGGAAACTAAACCTTTGGCTTAATCTAAAATAGCCTAAGTAATTAGAATAATCACTATGCAAGATGCGATTGCAATTCAAAGCCTTAAAACGGATATCGCTTTACTACGTCAACATATTCATCCACCCCAATATTTAGAGCATGTCGAAGGTTTGCCGATTTATTATGGTTTAAAGGACGAGGTCGATGAATACTACCAACAATGGCAACCTTTGATTGAAAGGGCGCAGCAACTCTGTCAGCCTTTTATGCAGGATGATGTCGTTGATGCGATTCATTTACCGAGCCATCTAAATTTGCCACTGTTTTTCTTTCATGTAGATCGTATTCGAATTAATAAAACACGGGCTAAAGAATCTAAGACTTTTCGTGGCGTAGCGGCTTTGCTCGAAAAATGTGGAAAATTTGAGACCGATCAGATTTTTGCGATGAAGGAATGGTTGGGGAGTGATGATACTGCGGCTTTGGTGGCACATCGTGAGTTTATTGATTTACGAACTTATGTCTTTCAACATGGACAAAGTGAATATACGCGTACCCGTTTTTATATGAATGGCGTGATTTTAAGTGTTGAGCCGCATTTTAAATTGGTAGATGCGCGAGATAAGCCGCGTAAGCCGCGTAATGATAGCTATAGTGATCCGATTGCTGATAATGGGACATGGAAGATTTTTGGGAAATATCGATAGAATTTGATAATTTCTCATCAAGTCAAGCTTTTCATCCCCCTCTTTTTCAAAGAGGGGTGAGTTGAAATTTATACTGATCAGTATGTGGGTTTGTGTAGAGATTGCTATTTCCAGAAAATATCTTTAGCCGATAAATGCTGTAACTTTTTATCTGCTTTCTTTGCGACATGAGGTTGTTGTGCTTTTACCCAACCGAGTGCAAATAAAAATTGTGGTTGTTCTGCTGCCTGTTGTTTAAAGACCTGTTCTGCCACAAAGAGATCATTATAAAAACCTAAATATTCCTGAATTGGCTCAAGTTTATTTAGAAATTGCTGAACCTCTTTTTCAGGATAAAGCCTAGAAATAAAATCGATGCAATAACGCAATTGCTTAATACGCTTACGAGTACGATGTTGTTTTTCAACTGTAAGTGTAGAAAACTGAGTCGCGTCAATTAAAATTTTATGAAAAAGCTTGCTCAAACTTTTAGCCACTTGTTTAGATAATTTTGATTTCGATTTATCACCACAATATATAAAACTAAATAATGATAAGAATAGCTGTGTTGTTTTAGCTCCGCTGAAAAGCTTGGCGATATTGGAATCTATTTCAGCACCAAGAGGAAATTCAAAATCACAGCTTTGTTTTATAAGCGGAATCACAGAGTCCTGAATTGCATCGTGATCACGTGATTGCCCCAAAGCCCTAAAAAGTTCTGCTAATTCATTTTCCCAAGTTGGATCAATCTGTGCTGACCAATTTGAAAAATGTTTTAAAGCAGAACGTAAGCGACGCAAGCCGACACGTGCTTGATGAATATGATCGGCTTCAGCGACACCATCGGCAATTGCGGCAGCATTCGGCAATATTTGGTTTAAGGTATTTTCGACGATCAGTTTAAGCGACTGTTCCGCACTAAGTTCAGATGCTAAATTTAGCATTTTGGCTTTGGTTGCAGGAGAAACACGTTTGCCAACTGCGAGTAAATTACCTCGTTCCGCTTTGCTACGCACATCAAGCCATAATTGATATTTATCAACCCATGTCTTGGCAAAATCAATTAAGTCTTGTGCTGCTCCTTGTTTGAGTTCAAATTCGACTTCACAAATTTTGGCTTGATCGGTTGGAGTACGAATTTCACCATCATCTAAGCAAACTTCAATCTGTGAATCTTGAAACTCAAACACATGGAAACTTCGTTGTACGTCTGTTTGAAACTGTAATTCTAGCTTAGCAGGAGCATCACCTAAAATCTCACGTAGCACCGTTTGAACGGTTCGGTTGTGCTGATAAAGTGATAGATCAAGTTCGGGTTCTTGTTCACATTTACCCAGATAAATATCTTCTTCAATGCGCTGTAAATGGTTTTTACTGGCAGCTTTAAAGGTTTGTACCCAGTGCTCACCTTCTTGGCGTAAGCGGATAGCGACATAGTTTTTGGCAAGTAAGCGGTCAGCGGTATCATAATATTTAGCTTGGAGCTGAATTTTTTGCGCTTTTTGCTTATTCAATGTTTGTAAAACCGTTTTTTTCTTAGATTCAGGAAGTTGAAATTTAAGCTCTATTTCCATGATGTTATAACTCCCGAGCATAAACGATGATAAATATAAAATGAGTATAACGGGTTGATCTTAAGAATAATTGTAAAGTTGTTTTAAGTCCGTATACGTTGACACCTAATGACTTTATTTTGTGCAAAAAATGAATTAACGTGTGAACAATCTTGCACGATTAGGATGATCAAGAAATGAATGCACCAGCAAATATAACTAAGCCAGTTGAATTTTCATTACCGATTAAAAATTATAATGAATTCTATTATTTTTACCTTACAGAACATCGTAGTATCGCTAGCCGCCGTTTACACGTGATCGGTAGTTCAATTGGCTTATATTTCTTTAGTAAAGCAATCCGTCAGCGTAAAGCAAAATACTTCGCTTATGGCTTAGTCTCAGGCTATGCTTGCGCTTGGGTTGGGCATTTCTTCTTTGAACACAATAAACCTGCTAGCTTTAAACAACCATTTTATAGCTTTATTTCGGATTGGAAGATGCTATCAGACGTTGCACGTGGGCGTTTGAGTTTGGTTGATCGTCAGTTTGATAAAATTGATTCTTAAAAAATATTTTTCTTTAATACGATAAACGACATCTACTGTCCCGTAGGGTTATGGCTAAATTCTAATTGCCAATACCACGGTCATTTTATTGCATACTGGCACATCAATTACCCAAGCTGCCATACGGATGCTCGCCAGTGCAGGGGGCGGTTTTACAGATGCTTGTTATGGTGATAGCGGTGCAGGTTTAACGATAAACAATTTAGAAAAGCCATATCTGCTTGGGATTGCAAGTTGGGGTGTCGGTTGTGCCAAGGTGGGTTATCCTGGTGTTTATACGCGAGTTACAAATTACTCTGATTGGATAAACAACTATCTGCATCCAAGTACTATTCCAGAACAAAAAACTAGCCAAACAAATCAATCAGGTGGTGGAAGTGTCGGTATTTTCATGATTTTATTATTCGTAATATTAGCAATTACACGTGGGCGCTTTATTAAAAGTGCGTAATATTTTTGCTTTATACTTTAATACATGAAATTGATGAGTTTGAACTATGCGCGGTCTTTATCTGATTACCAATGATGATCCCCTCCAATTATTATTAGAAAAATTAGATGTGGCTTTGGCGACGGGGAATATTGCCATTTTACAATATCGCCGTAAAAAAGTGGCAAGAGTAGCTCAACCATCCGAAGTGCAACAAATCAAAGCACTTTGTGAAAAATACCAAGTTCCATTTGTAATTAATGATGATTTAGCTTTGGCAGAACAATTTGGTTTAGGCGTACATCTTGGACAATCTGATGGTGAAATTATCGATGCGACTGCACGTCTACCAGAGGGTGTGATTATTGGGCGCACTTGCTTAAACTCCTTAGAACTGGCTGAAAAGGCAATTGCTGAAGGTGCAACCTATGTGGCCTTTGGCGCAGTCTATGCCACTTCAACTAAACCTGAAGCAGGTAATGTTGGAATTGCAGTCATTCAACAAGCAAAGCAGACGTTTGGAGTACCAATATGTGCCATTGGTGGTTTGACCGTTGAAAATTCCCAAGTGGTCATCGAGGCAGGAGCAAGCCTTTGTGCGGTAATTAGTGATATATTAGGGCGATCAACAGCCGAAATTCCTGCTCGTGTAAATGCATGGGCAAAGTTATTTGCATAATTTTTTGCATCGTTTCGACATTTTATTCTTCGATTCTAGGTTGAGTCTTTTATGAGTTTATCTCCAAAGCAAGAACAGTTATTTAAACAAGCAAATAAACATATTCCAGGTGGTGTCAATTCACCTGTACGTGCATTTAACGGTGTGGGTGGTACGCCTGTCTTTATTGAAAAGGCAAAAGGTGCATACTTGTGGGATGTTGATGGTAAGCGTTATGTGGATTATGTTGGTTCATGGGGACCAATGATTTTAGGTCATGCGCACCCCGATATTATCAAAGCGGTACAAACCGCAGCTGAAGATGGCTTAAGCTTTGGCGCACCAACAGTACATGAGACTACGCTGGCAGACACCATTTGCGAGATCATGCCTTCAATTGAATTGGTACGTATGACCAGCTCAGGTACTGAAGCGACTATGACCGCGATTCGTTTGGCGCGTGGTTATACTGGACGTGACAAAATCGTAAAATTTGAAGGCTGTTACCATGGTCATTCAGATTCGTTATTGGTGAAAGCAGGCTCAGGTTTACTCACTTTAGGTGAAGGTGAACCAACTTCAAAAGGCGTACCTGCTGATTTTGCAAAACATACCTTAACCTTGCCATATAACAATATTGAAGCTTTAAAAGAATGCTTTAGCAAGTTTGGTCATGAAATTGCAGGGGTCATCATTGAGCCTGTGGCAGGCAATATGAACTTGGTGACGCCAATCAACGGCTTCTTACAAGCGATTCGTGATGTTTGCGATGAGTACAAATCGGTATTTATTATTGATGAAGTGATGACAGGTTTCCGTGTTGCTTTAGGTGGTGCACAATCGGTTTATAACGTAAAACCAGATTTAACCACTTTAGGGAAAATTATTGGTGCAGGTTTGCCAGTCGGTGCTTTCGGTGGTAAACGTGAAATCATGGAATGCATCGCACCTTTAGGCGGTGTTTATCAAGCAGGTACATTGTCAGGGAATCCATTGGCAATGCGTGCCGGTATCGCGATGTTCAAGCATCTCCGTGAACCTGAATTTTATGACAAGCTCGCTGCACAGCTCGCAAAATTACTTGCAGGGTTACAAGCTGCGGCAGATGAAGCAGGTATTCCATTTAAAACTCAGCAAGTCGGTGGTATGTTCGGTTTGTATTTCACCGATCAAGAGGACATTACCAGCTTTGATTCGATGTTAGCTTGTGATGTTGAAGCATTTAAGAAGTTCTTCCACGGAATGTTAAAGCGTGGTGTCTATCTTGCACCATCTGCATTTGAAGCAGGATTTATTTCGTCTATGCATTCAGATCAAGATATTGCAGAGACCATTCAAGCAGCAAAAGAAACTTTTGCAGAGATGAAAGGCTAAGATATAAAAAGCAAGCATACTGAGTGTGCTTGCTTTACAAAAATTACCAATCTCGTGTTGCTATAAGCTCTTCTATATCTGCATCAGTAAACCCATAAGCGCCAGCAATCACATCAAAATCATGCGCAATTGCTTCTCGTGCTGCCGTTTCGATTTCACTTTCTTTTTCCCAAAACTCTTCTTGCAACTCATTAAATTGCTCAGTTGTTGCATGAGTCAAACATAGAGTTCTGCCAAAGTTTTGGGCTGGGTTAAGTTACTTTATTTTTTGTAATTTCGATATTGATATCAAATCAAATTTAAAAAACTTTATTTAAAACTATTGAGTTCTTGGTGGCATAAACCATTTAGAGAAAACGATCAGTATTATTTGGGACTTAAATGTGAGTCATGTTAAAAAATAACTGAGTTCGCTAAAATTTGATTGTAATTTCTCTTCAAGCTTTTTATGATTGCCCGCTTGTTTTCATCCAGTCGTTGGAAGGCTACCTTGAGTGATTTTCTAAGTGAACATTTGATTCATCGTGATGAAGATTTTATGGTGATCCATAAACCTGCTGGGCTTCTGACAGTGCCAGGGAAAACACCCGATTTACAAGACTGTCTGATCAATCGTTTATTAAAATTAGAACCGAAAACTTTACTCATTCATCGTTTAGATCGAGATACCTCAGGCATTTTGGTGTTTGGTTTATCCAAATTTGGACAGAGCAATATTTCACGTCAATTCCAAGACCGTCAAACCTCAAAAATTTATCAAGCTTTGGTTGCTGGTCATTTAGAGGGTCAGGGCACAGTTGATATTCCTGTGATTTATGATCCAAGTCGTCCGCCATTACATATCGCTGATGCAGCACATCACAAACCTGCATTAACCGAATGGCAAGCCATTGAGCATTTCGAAATTGGAGGACAAGCAGTAACCCGAGTTAAATTGATTCCGATTACAGGCCGTTCACACCAACTTCGTGTGCATATGCAATATCTAGGTCATCCAATACTAGGAGATACCTTATATGCAACTCCTGAACAGCAACAGCTTTATGCACGTTTGTGTCTTCATGCAACACAACTTAGCTTCACTCATCCTAAAACAGGTACTCAACTCAGTTTTGACTACCCAGTGCCGTTTTAATCGTATTTTTTTTATCAAACTAGATGTAAAGCGCGCTATTTCAGTCAGCTTTATGTCAAAATATTAAGGTTATTTGGTGATTCATTTTCACCATAATACCAAATTTAAAACTACATAAAGTAGCTTAAACTTTCATCAGTTTAAGGCATGCAATATGTGGGCTAACATGAAAAAAGGTGGAATAAATTGCAGCCGTTTGCTATTGGTCAACGTTGGTTATCAGATACAGAAACTGAACTCGGTCTAGGTGTTCTTATTGATGTAGATGAACGTTCTATCAGTATTTTATTCCCGAAAAGTGATGAAACTCGTGTCTATGCACGTAACAATGCGCCTTTGTCTCGTATCATCTTTAATGTCAAAGATGAAGTGCAAGATCAAGAAGGTGTTAAGTGGATTGTTGAATCGGTTGAAGATCGTCATGGCGTGCTGCGTTATGATGTCGTTCGTAGCCTAGAAAATGGCGAACAAGAACGTAAGTCATTGAACGAAACCCGTATCGGTGCGCAAATTCAGCTTTCAAAACCTTTAGAGCGTTTGCTTGCTAGTCAAATTGATTACAAAGAATGGTATGACCTTCGGATCGAAGCGATGCTATTACAAGCGCAAATGCATACTAGTCCTTTACGTGGTTTCCTTGGCGCTCGTGTTGGATTGATTCCACATCAACTTTATATCGCTCACGAAGTCGGTAAGCGTTTTGCCCCACGTGTTTTGTTAGCAGATGAAGTGGGGCTAGGTAAAACCATTGAAGCTGGTTTAATCATCCATCAACAACTAAAAACGGGTCGCTCAGAACGTATTTTGATTTTGGTTCCTGATTCATTGCAGTATCAATGGATGATTGAAATGCGTCGTCGTTTCAATTTGCAATTTTCTCTTTTCGACTTAACACGTACTGCTTCAATCAAAGAACACGATCCAGATCTCAATCCATTTTTAACTGAGCAATGTATTATTGCCAGTGTTGATTTGATGGTTGACCATGAAGACTTGCGTGAGCAAGCCGTAGAAGCTGGCTTTGACTTACTCGTCGTAGATGAAGCACATCACTTAATGTGGAGTGAAGAAGAAGGCGGTAATGATCGTTATGATCTTGTCGAAGAGTTGGCTGAACAAACAGCGGGTGTCTTACTTCTTACGGCAACGCCTGAACAACTCGGTGTTGAAAGTCATTTTGCACGTTTACGTTTACTTGATCCGCAACGTTTTAGTAGCTTAGATCGTTTCCTTGACGAAGAAGAACAATATCAGCAAACAGCTAAAGTTGCTGAAGTCTTAATGTCAGATGAAGCACTGACTGAAGAACATCTTACTGCTCTGGATGGTTTATTGGGTCATCGTATTGATGATCAGCCTGAACAGCGTATGCGTGCGATTCACGAGTTGTTAGACCGTCACGGTACAGGTCGTATTTTATTCCGTAACACACGTGAAGCGATTCAAGGTTTCCCAGGTCGTGATTGCCAGCCAGCGCCTTTACCAGCACCAGAAGACTGGTCATTTGACGGCAAAATGCGAGAGCAAATGTGGCCTGAAGAGGGACAGCTCGATGGTTCTTGGATGGAAACCGATCCTCGTGTGCCGTGGTTGATGGAAGTACTGCGTAAAGATCTCAAGCACAAAAAAGTATTGTTGATCGCACGTAGTGGACCTGTCGTTGAAGCTTTAGAAAATGCCCTACGTTTACATGCGGGCATTCGTACAGCAATGTTCCATGAGGGCATGAGCTTATTAGAGCGTGACCAAGCTGCCGCATATTTTGCTGAAGATAGTTATGGCGCTCAGATTTTACTGTGTTCTGAAATTGGTTCAGAAGGGCGTAACTTCCAGTTTGCCAGTGACTTGATCCTATTTGATTTGCCTGCAAACCCTGATGTGCTTGAACAGCGTATTGGTCGACTAGATCGTATTGGTCAAGAAAACCGTATCCAAATTCATGTGCCATATTTGGTAGGTACAGCGCAAGAGCGTATGTTCCGTTGGTATAATGAAGCATTGAATATTTTCAGCAGTATTTCTCCGACGGCGCAAACGCTGCAAGAGAACTTTATTGTTGAATTGAAAGACTGTTTATTGGCAGATCAAGGTCAGACATTTGAGGATTTACTTGAAGAAGTGAATCTACAACGTCAAGCTTTGGAAGCTGAGTTACAAGCGGGTCGTGATCGTTTGCTTGAGTACAACTCTTGTCGCCCAATCGTTGCACAGGGCATTGTACAAGCACTTGAAGACTATGATGACAACACGACTTTGCCAATGTTTGTGAAGCGTTTCATGTCATCGACCAATATTGACTTTGATGAGCAAAGCAATGGTACGGTGATCATCAAACCGACTGATCAGATGCAAGTTCAAGGCATTACCTTGGACGAAGAAGGCATGACAGCAACTTTCTATCGTGATCAGGCTCAAATCCGTGAAGATGCACAATATTTGACCTTGGAACACCCATTTATTGAAAGTGTGATGGAAATGATCCGTACGCAATCATTTGGTAGTACTAACGTTGCATTACTTAAATCTAATGCGTTAAAACAAGGTTCGGTCTTACTCGAAGTTTGGTTTAAGGTCGATGTAGTTGCACCAAAAGGGTTGAACTTACCGTCAAGTTTGCCGAAGCAATTGATTCGCGTATTACTGAGTGAAACAGGTCAAGATTTATCTGCCAAGATCGATCCAAGTATTTTGCGCCCATATTTGCATCATCTCGATGGCAATAGCTGCCGTCAAGTTGTGAAAGCACGTCGTGATGTAATTGAACAGCGTTACGCACAAGCTTTAGATATTGCCAAAACCTCTTTGCCTGAATTGATGCAACAAGCCAAAGAGCATTATGGCAGCAAATGGCAATATGAAATTGACCGTTTAACTTATCTTAAGCAATTTAACCCAAGTATTCGTCAAGATGAAATTGAGCGTTTACAAAAGTTCCAGAAAGAGGGCTTGGCTCTACTCGATGGTCTTTCTGTCACTCCAGAAGCGATTCAAGTCTTAGTTGTAGTTAAACCATAACTACGACTGATGTAATAAGAAAGAGGACAAATCATGTCCTCTTTTTTATGTCGTGAATATACTTAATTTTGATCGATATTGGCTTCTAAGAACCATAAATATTGATCCAGATCTTCGAGTGCTGCATGGATAATATCTTCAGAGATTGGATCTTTAATTTGCTCGATTGTATCTCGAAGATGATTTGCAACGACACCATAACGATCAGCTAGCTCTTTTAAGTGATCTTGCACTGCATGGATTGCAACAGGGTAAGGCTTGAGATGTGAGGTCTCTGAAACCGTTTGGGTTGTTCCGAGCGCTGTTCCACCAATCTGTACCGCACGCTCTGCGACATTGTCTAAATGGGTGATCAATGAAGTACGGAACATATCTAACATTTCATGTACCGCAATAAAATTACTACCTCGCATATTCCAATGCGCTTGTTTGGTAAGCAATGATAGATCAATAAGATTTGCAAGAATTTGATTTAAAATTTTAACGGTGGCTTCTTTGATAGAATCATCTAAATTATTACGAGTATATACTTTCAAAGCCGCTGCTGAAGAATTCATAGTTACCTCATTCAATTATAATGTAATGGAACATCGTGAATAAAAACCATTCTGTTCTAGCTTAAGCGCAGAATGCCTGAATGAATGTTTTAATTCGCAAGGCTTTTGTGATTTTCCTTATCATCATTTTTCTTTTTATTACTTTGCTAAATCAGTCGCAATGATAAATTGATCTATTGAATCTGAATAGCCTGAATATAATTCAGATCAAACCAGCATCTTTGCATTCTAATTTAATGTAAGCGTAAAAAATCGGTGCAACGATTAAGCCACTTAATCCGAAAATCGATTCAAAAATGAGCATAGCCAAAAGTACTTCCCATGCACTTGCATTAATTTTTGTACCAATGATTTTTGCATTTACGAAATATTCAAGTTTATGAATGATGACTAAATATGCTAAAGCGATGGCTGCTACTGAGAGTGAAATGGTTAAGCCAGCCATAATAATTAAAGTATTAGAAATTAAGTTACCAATAATAGGTAAAAGACCAAAAATGAAGGTCAAAATAGTCAGTGTTTTAGCAAAAGGTAAATGGATATGGAATAGAGGCAAAACGATAAAAACAAAAATGATAAATAGTGCTGTATTGATTAAAGAGATTTTTACTTGAGCAAAGACGACATTTTTAAATGAAATCGAAAGCTTCTGAATACGATGTAAAATAGCAGCTTTAAAGACAGGTTGTAGTGCGTGCTGCTTAAAGTTCTGAATTGAAACCAAGATACCTACAATTAAACCGATCAGCATGGTCGCTAAGTTATGCAGAATATCGGTACCTGTATTTTTAACAATCGAAATATTATTCTTGATGAAGGACAAAATCTGATTCTTGATATCTGCAACACTATGAGGAAGATAACCAGGGACATATTGACTCATTTCAGCTTGGAATTTAATGAGAGTTTGATCAATCTTAAAGTTAAACGAGTTAAGACCTGTTCCTTTTAAATCATAGATCACAAAGCTAATTAAACTAGTAATAAAAAATCCAATCAAAAATGTGGTCAAAATTCCAAGAATAATACTGATAAAGATACGCGCACGTTGTCCATCAATATGTTTTTCAACAATTGAGCTTAGACTGTTAATAATTTCGAAAATCAAGAAACCTGCAAAAAAACTAGGCAACAAATGCAGGGGAATGACCATCATTAAAAATAAAAACATCAGAATAAAACTGGCGATGATACTTTGACGGTCATTGAGAAGGATCATGATCTGTATGCCTAAATTTGCTTATAGTTATGATAAATGACAAAGATATATCCCAAATGAAGATAGTCTATGCTGATGAAATTGCTTAATCAATTTCCATTTTATCGAAATGACGGGCACCTTCTAAAATCATACGAATCATTACCATGGTTTGCTCTGCAACGTCAGTTCGTTGTTCAGCAGGTAAATCAATCACTTTTGCACCCATATTGAATACCAATTGGGTAATCGCTTTAGCCGCAATGTCAGCATGACTGATTTTACTATTATTCATTTGTTCTAGGCGAATCAGGTCTTCTTGTAATTCTTGCTGAAAGAAATTTAGCTGACGGTCTACAGCGAGTTTATATGAGGTTGAGCCCGTATATCCTTCGCGTAATAATAAGCTGAGATAACCTTCATCGGCATCGAGCTGCTGAATGAAAACTTCAACTGAACTTCGAATAATGCTTTGCTGCATAGATGCCTGCAAACGCGCTTCGCGAATGATTTTACGTAATACCAAACCTGCACGATCGATCAGAGCGATAGCCAGTTCATCAATATCTTTAAAATGTCGATAAAAACTATTTGGTGCAATGCCTGCTTCACGCGCTACTTCACGTAAGCTCAAAGATGCAATACTTTTTTGTGGGCCAATTAAATTCAGTGTCGCCTGAAAAAGTTCTTCTTTGGTAATGGTTGCTTTTCTACCAACCGAACGTACAGGAGATTTCATAGCAATCACATCTTGTTCATTTAGTGAGTCATGACCGAGCGGTAAAAAAGTAGAAGACTGAACCATTATTTTCAAAATATAAGGAAGCTACTCGGGATTATAGCGATTGTCTGACTACTTGGGAAATGTAAATTATTATACGAATATATATACAAATATATATACATATGTATAATAATTAACAAATGATCAGAGTTCCCGCTCATGCAAGCAGTCGAAAAGAGAATTTCTCTATTCAATTCAATAGCCCAAAGCGTAATTACAAACCATGATGCCAATTTTTGGCTACAAAAAATCAATCCACTGTGGTCTTTGAATCAATCCCTCGCTAAAGTTGTAAAAAAACAAACGGTAGCTAAAGATACGGTAAGTCTTATTCTGCAATGCAATCGTCATGTACAACGCGGCGCAGCAGGACAACATCATCCTGTCACCGTTGAAATAGCAGGGCGTCATTACGAACGCACGTATAGCTTGATGCAATTAGATGCAGATCATCTCTGTTTAACTGTCAAAAAAGTTGATCAAGGTTTGGTGAGTTCATGGTTGGTTGAGCAAGCTAAAGTAGGGGATATGGTCTATTTAGGGCAACCTTATGGCGATATGCAGCAGCATATTCAAACTGCTAACCTGTTATTACTTGCAGCAGGTAGCGGCATTACGCCGATGCTGAGCCTGATCGAAAGTTTGAGTCAAACCAAACAGTTTTCGACGACATCTGTACAGTTGATGTATTGGGTGAAAACTCAGGCCGATGCAGCCTATGCTGAATATTTCAAAGAAACAGCGGAAAACTTTCCTCATTTCAGTTATCAAATTTTTTATACCCAAGAACAAGATCAACGTTTAAACCAGACACATGTTGACCAACTTAAATCTTTACATGAAACCACGGTTTATGCCTGTGGTCCATCGGGTTTTGTGAGTACAGCAGAAAAATTATTTTCTTGTGCTGCTTTGCTTCAAACCGAGGCTTTTAGTTTAAGCCAATTTGATGTGGATGCTTCGGAAACTGGTTTTATAAATGTGAGATTGACTCAATCCAACAAAACGGTTGCGATACCTAAAGGGCAATCCATTCTTTTTAGTTTGGAACATCAAGGGATTAAACCTAATCATGGTTGTCGTATGGGCATTTGTAATAAATGCGCCTGCACTAAAGCGCAAGGCTCAACGAAGAATTTGTTGAATGGTTCAGCGAATCATGAACCAGCTCAACCATTAAAAATTTGTGTAAATTCCGCTCAGTCTGATCTAGTGATTGATCTATAAATGAGAAATTAATTATGAATATGCCTGTTAAAATTGAATATTTTAAAAATCCCAAAAATCGTGATTTAACTGCTTCAGAATTAGAAGCTTTTGCTCGAGAATTAGATCAGATCAAGCAAGAAGTATTAGATGATTTAGGCGAAAAAGATGCGAAGTATATTCGCCGTGTTTATTCCTCAATCCGTTATAGCAGCTTACTCGGACGAGCTTTGTTGTTTGCAGGATGGTTTCCGCCTGCATGGCTATTGGGTACAGGTTTACTTAGTTTTGCCAAAATCATGGAAAACATGGAGTTAGGTCATAATGTGATGCATGGACAATATGACTGGATGAATGATCCAAAATTTAATGGTCAGACTTACGAATGGGATACCGTTGGAACCTCAGATAATTGGCGTCAAACACATAACTACAAACACCACACTTATACCAATGTGAAAGGTATGGATGATGATGTGGGTTATGGTGTATTTCGCTTATTTCCAGAACAACGCTGGACAAAGTTTACTTTAATTCAACCGATTTATATCGTGCCATTCAGCTTATTATTCCAGTGGGGAGTTGCGATTCAAAATCTTGAACTCGGCAAAGTGATTTATAAGCGTAAATCAATGACGCAATTTAAACGAGAATGGCAACCAGCGCAGAAAAAAATAGCGAAGCAACTTTTTAAAGATTATGTGTTTTTCCCATTGATTGCAGGACCTTCAGCGATCCCAGTTTTTACTGGAAATTTAGTTGCTAATGGGATTCGTAATATTTGGACTTTTAGTATTATTTTTTGTGGTCATTTTACTAAAGATGCTGAGGTCTTCCCAAAAACTGTTTTACAGAATGAAAGTCGCGGTCATTGGTACATGCGTCAAATTCGTGGTTCTTCTAATTTAAAAGGTTCAGAAGCATTTCATATTTTGACAGGACATTTGAGCCATCAAATTGAACATCATTTGTTCCCAGATATTCCTGCACGCCGTTATCGCCAAATTGCACCGAAAGTTGAAGCGGTTTGTAAAAAATATGGTTTGAATTACAACAATGCCAGCTTTGTAAAGCAATTTGGTGAAGTTGTCGGACGTATTTTTAAATATGCCTTGCCGTTAAAAAAATAAATGTTAGGAGAGCGTATGCGATACGCTCCTACGATTTTATTTAAACTGAATCGACCCATTGGCACTGACAGTAATTTTCGATTCACCAGCCGCCATGTCTTGTGCTGGAGCTGCCTCAGCCATCGCAAATTTTGCCATACCACCACGCATCATTGGTTGAGGGAAATAATTACTTGTATTCAAATTTAAACTGACAAGATTATATTGCGTTTTATTCCAAGCTTGGGTAATCGCTTGTGCGCGTTGCTGAAAGTTTTTAGAAGCTTCAATCATCAGTTCATTTTCAACTTTTTTACGTTGTTCGTCAGATACGTTAAAACTAATCGATTGAGTCTGAAAGCTCTGTTGAAGTTCACTAATCAACTGGCTTGCTGCTTTAAAGTCTTTACTTTCAATTTGGATTTCTGCGCGTGCGCGCCATTCCTTTAACTTACTGCTGTCATTGTCGTAAATAGGGTAAGTACTTTGAGCACCTGTTTCGACTTTTACTTGTGTGTATTTACGTGAAATAGCTTGCGCTTGATTCATTAATTGATTGATTTGATTCGAAAGCTCTGCGGGTTGCTTATTGCTTCTTTCAATATAAAGCACAGCACGCATTTCATCATTGGCAACTTGGCGTGCTGCATCTGCTTGGATATTCACAATATTATAGTTCAAGTTTTCAGTCTCATGAGCAAAAAGGCTTGGGCTAAGTGCAGCTCCGATCATTAATGTTGCAAGTGCTAAAGTACGCATAAAAAATTCCTTAAAATTTGGTATTAAACATTTATTTTTACAAGTCTGATATTAGAAACAACTGATGGGGAACTTTTGCATATTTTGTGGTGTCTTTGTAATATATTAACAGTGTTTTGCAACAGGAAAATTAATAAAAAAATATTTAAAATTAAATAATTAGCTTTATATATTTGACCATTTATCTAAAAAAATTAAGGCTGTTAAAAAAAGCTTACTTTCTTTCGCTTGTCACATAGTATGATGATAATTCATCATAGTTAATTGAAAGAAACATTTTTTCAATAATATTAGATGAATGTCAGGCATAAAAAGAGTTTATTTTATTTCAAAATTAGGTATCATCTCGCTCCTAGTTGAAAGATATAAAATTTGTGTCTGACTAGATTCTAAAAAGCACCGAGTCAAACGACCGCAAGTCACCAGACTTATTTCTTTTACCCATATCAGAGATGGTAATTCGATATGAGCGTTACTTCCGTAAATCCTGCCGCTAATGCAACTAACGAATATTATCTGACTCGCCAAAGTCAGATGGAATCGAATGTTCGTAGTTATCCACGTAAATTACCGTTAGCGATAGCAAAAGCACAAGGCTGTTGGGTTACTGATGTTGAAGGTACAGAGTACCTTGATTGTTTAGCTGGGGCAGGGACATTGGCTTTGGGCCATAATCATCCTGCGGTGATTCAAAGTATTCAAGACACATTGGCAAGCGGTTTGCCATTGCATACTTTAGACTTAACGACTCCTTTAAAAGATGCGTTTACTGAAGCGCTTTTGGCTCATTTGCCAGGCGGTCAAGAAGAATATTGCCTACAATTCTGTGGACCATCTGGTGCAGATGCTACAGAAGCGGCGATTAAACTTGCTAAAACATATACTGGTCGTAGTTCTGTGATCAGTTTTTCAGGTGGATACCACGGTATGACTCATGGTTCACTGTCTATGACAGGTAACTTGAGTGCTAAAAATGCCGTGAATGGTCTTATGCCTGGCGTTCAGTTTATGCCATATCCACATGAATATCGTTGCCCACTTGGTTTAGGTGGTGAAGCGGGTGTAGATGCTTTGACTTACTTCTTTGAAAATTTCATCGAAGATGTTGAAAGTGGTGTAACGAAACCTGCTGCTGTGATTCTTGAAGCAATTCAAGGTGAAGGCGGTGTCGTAACTGCACCTGTTAAGTGGTTACAAAAAATTCGTGAAGTGACTGAAAAGCACAACATCGTTTTAATTTTGGACGAAGTTCAAGCTGGTTTTGCACGTTCAGGTAAAATGTTTGCCTTTGAACATGCAGGTATCGAGCCTGATGTTGTGGTAATGTCAAAAGCTGTGGGTGGTGGTTTACCACTTGCGGTACTGGGTATTAAGCGTAAGTTTGATGCTTGGCAGCCAGCAGGTCACACGGGTACTTTCCGTGGCAACCAGTTGGCAATGGGTACAGGTTTAATGGTTCTAAAAACTATTTCTGAACAAAACCTAGCTCAAAATGCGCAAGAGCGTGGTGACTTCTTACAAGCTGAATTCAAAAAGTTAGCTCAAGAATTCCCATGTATTGGTAATGTCCGTGGTCGTGGTTTGATGATCGGCGTTGAAATCGTTGATGAGCGTAAACCAGCTGACCATATGGGTTCACTTCCTGCTGATGCACAATTAGCTGCGGCAATTCAAACCGCTTGTTTCAACAATAAACTTTTACTTGAGAAAGGTGGTCGTAACGGTACTGTAATTCGTTTACTTTGCCCACTTATCATCAATCAAGACGAATGTGTTGAAGTGGTTGCACGCTTCAAAAAAGCTGTTGCTGAAGCATTAAAAGCAGTACGAGGCTAATCCATGGTTGATTTTGCAGAACATCGTAAAGCGTTACTCTGCAATGATGCACAATCCATTGCTGACTATCAGTCAGCAATGGGCGAAGCGGTTAAAGCCGTTTCAGCATGGTTGCAAAATGATAAAATGTACACAGGTGGAAGTATTAAAGATTTGCGTGCAGCAATTTCTTTTAATCCATCAAAAGAAGGTTTAGGTGTACAACAATCATTACAACGTATGGTTGAGCTTTTCCTCAACAAAAGTTTAAAAGTACATCATCCACACTCACTTGCACATTTGCATTGCCCAACGATGGTGATGAGTCAAATTGCGGAAGTGTTAATCAATGCAACGAACCAATCTATGGATTCATGGGATCAAAGCCCTGCGGGTTCATTGATGGAAGTTCAACTTATTGATTGGTTACGCCAAAAAGTGGGCTATGGCGCAGGTCAAGCAGGTGTGTTCACTTCTGGTGGTACACAGTCAAACTTGATGGGTGTGTTACTGGCGCGTGACTGGTGCATCTCAAAAAACTGGCAAGACGAAAACGGCAAGCCGTGGTCAGTTCAGCGTGATGGTATTCCTGCAGAAGCAATGAAAAACGTCAAAGTCATTTGTTCTGAAAATGCACACTTCTCTGTGCAAAAGAACATGGCAATGATGGGTATGGGCTTCCAGTCTGTTGTCACTGTTCCTGTGAATGAAAATGCACAGATGGATGTAGATGCGCTAGAAAAAACCATGGCACATCTTCAGGCTGAAGGCAAAATCGTAGCATGTGTGGTAGCGACAGCAGGTACAACCGATGCGGGTGCGATTGATCCGCTTAAGAAGATCCGTGAAATTACCACCAAGTATGGTTCATGGATGCATATTGATGCGGCTTGGGGTGGTGCACTGATTCTTTCCAATGACCATCGTGCAATGTTAGATGGTATTGAATTATCCGACTCAATCACACTTGATTTCCATAAGCATTATTTCCAAAGCATTAGCTGTGGCGCTTTCTTGTTGAAAGACGAAGCAAACTATCGCTTTATGCATTATGAAGCAGAATATTTAAACTCTGCTTATGATGAAGAACATGGTGTACCTAACCTTGTATCTAAATCATTACAAACGACACGTCGTTTCGATGCATTGAAATTATGGATGACAGTTGAAGCATTAGGCGAAGAGCTTTATGGTTCAATGATTGATCATGGTGTGAAACTTACACGTGAAGTTGCTGACTATATTAAAGCAACAGCGGGTCTTGAATTGTTGGTTGAACCACAATTCGCTTCAGTTCTGTTCCGTGTAGTACCAGAAGCTTATCCTGCTGAATTTATCGATAGCTTAAACCAAAACGTGGCAGATGAATTGTTTGCTCGTGGCGAAGCGAATATTGGTGTAACCAAAGTGGGTAATGTTCAATCATTGAAGATGACCACTTTAAGCCCAGTTGCAACGCTTGAAAACGTTCAAAACTTGCTTGCACTTGTGTTGGCAGAGGCTGATCGTATTAAAGATGCAATTGCTGCAGGAACTTATGTTCCAGCGATTGACTAATCGATTCGCTTTCTAAGAGAAAGGCACATTCATGTGCCTTTTTTATTTTTTAGTCTGTGAGATTGAGCTTAGAAAGATTTAGTTCATATGAATATACCTTTCATTTAATCTCAAGTAATTTTCGGAATAGCTTTAGATAGACGTGTAAATGGCTATTGGAAACCTGATTTTATTTCATTTAGAACCAAGTCGACGGATTAAAACTAATATTACATAGACATTTGTCATATAGTTTTCATTACTAAGGCTGTCAAATTTGTATTTCTAGTTTGATTTCTTATATGTCGTGTTTTAAGTAAAAAATTATAAATTACAATCATTAAGATAATTTTCTTTTGCTATTTTTATCAAAAAATTCTTTTCTTTATGACTGAAAATTTTCAAATAAAAAATGATCATCATAAAAGCGTCATAAAGTTGTCACTTAATTGTCATATTATCTCCTCAAAATGCAGTTAACTAAAGTACAACACTTGAATTAAAAAGAGTTGTAAATCAAATTGTATAAATGAGAGAAAACAGAATGCGCTTAAATCCACGTCATATCGCAATTGCATTAGCTGTATCTGGAGTAGCCGTAGCAACAACTGCGAATGCAGCTCGTGATACGATTCAAATCGCTGGTTCTTCAACTGTATTACCATATGCAAGTATTGTTGCTGAAGACTTTGGGAATACCTTCCCGCAATTTAAAGCACCCGTTGTTGGTTCAGGTGGTACTTCAGGTGGTTTAAAGCAATTCTGTCAAGGTGTTGGCGATAATACCATCGATATTGCAAACGCTTCACGTAAAATTAAAGATTCTGAGCTTGCTGCATGTAAAAAAGCAGGCGTAAATCAAGTTCAAGAAATCAAAATTGGTTATGACGGTATTGTATTTGCGTCTAACTCAAGAAAGGGTGCTTATAACTTAGATCCAGTACATGTATTTACTGCATTAGCTGCACAGCTTCCTTCAGGTGGTAAATTGGTTCCAAACCCATATACACGATGGAACCAAATTGATGATGACTTACCAAATGAACCGATTACTTTAGTTATTCCAGCAACAAACCATGGTACGCGTGAAGTGTTCCAAGAAAAAATGGTTGAAGCGGGTTGTGAATCATTTGCTTATTTCAAAAACTTAGATAAAGAAGCTCAGAAAAAAGCGTGCTCTACATTCCGTAAAGATGGTCGCGTAATCGAAATCGCTGGTGACTATACAGAAACTCTTGCTCGTTTAAAAACTTCTCCTAATGCAGTGGGCGTATTTGGTTTAGGTTTCTATGACCAAAACCGCGATAAATTACGTGTTGCGACAGTAAATGGTGTATTACCTTCTGAGAAAACAGTTTTAAGTGGTCAATACCCAGTATCTCGTGCACTTTACTTCTATGTGAAAGGCGAGCATTTAAAATCAATTAAAGGTTTACCGCAATACGTAGAATATTTCTTAAATAAGAAAGCTTCTGGTAAAGGTTCTAAATTAGAAAAAGCTGGCTTGATCAGTATGAGCGATAAAGAACGTGCAAAAGTTCTAGCTGATTTCAAAGCGGGTAAAACAGTTAAGTAATATTGTTAAAAGGGAGGCTGGTGCGACTTAGGTTCATCAGCCTTTTTGTCTAACTAAGTTTTTTCAAATGATGAAAATTGAGAAAACAGTGGAGATTACATGAATCTGCTACTTATCGGTGTGTTATTAGCCCTTGTGGCAATTGCATATCAAATCGGGCTGAGCAAAAGCCGTAACCTAGCAGGTAAGGGAAACAACTCAGCAACTTTGCATTCACGTCCAGGTTATTATGGTGCGTTGGTCGCTTTGTGGTGTGGTGTTCCTGCTTTTTTAATTTTGATCATTTGGAACTTGGTCGAACCAAGTGTCCTTCAACATATTATTTTTAACAATATTCCAGCATCGGTCAGTGCAACTTTAGATGAAGCAAGCCGTGAGGTTTTAATCGATCGTGTTCAAGCGATTGCGTCTGGTTTTGGGGTTACAGATCATCCAGCAGCTTATGAGCTAGCAGCTGCACAACAACTTGCTAAATTTGAAACCATAGGTTCTTTTGCAAAATTGGCAATCGTAATTAGTGCTGGTTTAGCAGGTTTAGTTTGGGCAAAACGTCATGTGAGTCAGCAATTTCGTGCTCGTAATCAGGTTGAAAAAGCCATTAATGTTGGTTTGATCCTATGTTCTGGTGTAGCGATTCTCACAACGATTGGTATTGTACTGTCAATGTTGAGTGAAGCATTACATTTCTTCCGTTTTGTTAGTCCAGCAGATTTTTTCTTTGGCACAGAATGGAATCCAGGTTTTAGCACGTCAGGTAATGCAGAGGGAAGTTACGGTATCTTGCCATTAATTTGGGGTACTTTAATGGTCAGTGGTATTGCATTATTAGTTGCAGTACCAGTGGGATTGATGATTGCGATTTATCTAGCTGAATATGCATCTCCAAACTTACGCTCTTGGGCAAAACCAACAATTGAAGTATTAGCGGGTATTCCAACCATCGTTTATGGTGTATTTGCTTTAATGGTCATTGGTCCATTCTTCAAAATGATTGGTGAAAGTGTTGGTATTGATATTAATGCAACAAGTGCACTGACTGCGGGTTTTGTCATGGGGATTATGATCATCCCATTTGTTTCATCGCTTTCAGATGACATTATTACTCAAGTTCCTCGCGCATTACGTGATGGTTCATTGGGTTTAGGTGCAACCAAATCAGAAACGATTCGCCAAGTTGTATTACCAGCAGCATTACCGGGTATTACAGGGGCATTTCTACTTGCAGTGTCTCGTGCCGTAGGCGAAACCATGATTGTGGTACTTGCAGCAGGGAACAGTCCATTATTGCATGCAAATCCATTTGAAGCGGTTTCAACAGTGACTGTAACCATTGTTAAACAGTTAACTGGTGATACAGATTTTGCGAGTCCACAAGCATTAGTGGCATTTGCACTTGGTTTAACTTTGTTTGTGATTACTTTGGGTTTAAACATTATTGCACTATATATCGTGCGCAAATATCGTGAGCAATACGAATGAGTTCAAATACATCTCCTCTGGATCAGAACGTATTTGATCCACAAGTAGCTGCTGAACAACGTAAGCAGCGTAAAGCAATCATTCAAAGCTCTCTAGCAAAGCGTCATCGTAAAGAAAAGGCATTTCGCTTTGCAGGTTTCTCTGCGGTGATGATTGGTCTTGCATTTGTTGCTTTACTGTTCGTTAGCATTTTAGCAAAAGGTTTGCCTTCATTTTGGCAAAGTAGTATGACCGTTCCTGTGTATTTTGATCCTGCAATTATTAATGTAGGAGCAAAGCCAAAGCAGACTGCTGGTGAGACACCTGCTCATTTTGAAGAGCGCTTTGTGGCTTGGCAAACTGAAATGGGCATGGTGGATTGGGACGCACTTATTGTTAATGGTATTGTGGCTAAAGATCCAGCACTTGAGTCACAACGTGATTATTTGAATAGTTTGTACACGAGTTCAGAAGCCTATCGTTTACGTGACATGGTGCTTGAGAATCCAGCATTAATTGGTACTAAAGAAGAGATTAAATTCTTAGCGGACGCCAATGTGGATGTGTGGTTAGCAGGTAATATTGATCGTTCTTTACCAGATGACCAACAGCAGCTTGATCCAGAAGTTCGTCAACTTGCAGATAAACTAAAAGCAAATGGTATTATTGAAAATACATTTAATACGAATTTATTTATCAGTCCAGACTCTCGTAGCTCACCAGCAACAAGTGGTTTAGCGGGCGCGTTTATGGGTTCGTTATTCATGATGTTGATTGTAATCTTGATTTCAATTCCAATCGGGGTTGCAAGTGCGATTTATCTTGAAGAATTTGCACCTAAAAACATCATGACTGACATCATTGAAGTCAATATTAACAATTTGGCTGCTGTACCTTCGATTGTATTTGGTCTACTCGGCGCGGCAATTTTTATTGGTTGGATGCATTTACCATTGTCTGCACCGTTGGTTGGTGGTCTGGTACTCAGTCTCATGACTTTACCGACCGTGATTATTACCACACGTGCTTCATTAAAAGCTGTGCCACCTTCAATTCGTCAGGCAGCGCTTGGCTTAGGTGCATCAAAAGTCCAAACAGTGTTCCATCATGTGCTACCACTCGCGTTGCCAGGAATCATGACAGGATCAATTATTGGTGTTGCACATGCTTTGGGTGAAACCGCACCATTACTATTAATTGGTATGAGTGCTTTCGTTGCGAGTGTTCCAGCTACGCCAATGGATCAGGCAACAGCCTTACCTGTACAAGTTTATTTATGGCAGGGAAATGAGTTACGTAACTTCTTTGAAGGACGTACTGCTGCTGCGATTATTGTATTACTTGCATTAATGATTGGTTTAAATAGCCTTGCAATTTGGCTTCGTAAGAAATTTGAAGTGCGTTGGTAGTTGAGGAGAGTACAATGAATACGATTGATATTATGAACGCCGTAGAAAAGGATAAGTCAGTGAATCCACAGCAAACAGAATTTACTTCATCTGAAGTGCCAGTTCAGCAATCGAATACTGCGTTTGTTTCTCAGTTTGAAACAGCTTCATCGAATAAAAAGCCAAAAGTAAATGATGTGAAAATCAGTACCAAAGATGTTCATGTTTATTATGGTGAAACTGAAGCAATCAAAGGTATTGATATCGATATTTATCAAAATGAAGTGATTGCATTTATTGGACCATCGGGTTGTGGTAAGTCAACATTCCTGCGTACCTTAAACCGTATGAATGACACGATTGACAGTTGTCGCGTGACTGGTAAAGTAACACTCGATAACCAAGATATTTACGATCCAAATCTTGATGTAGTGTTGCTGCGTGCTCAAGTGGGTATGGTATTCCAAAAGCCAAATCCATTCCCTAAATCAATTTTTGATAACGTTGCTTACGGACCAAAACTGCATGGTTTAGCACGTGATAAATATGACTTAGAAGAAATTGTTGAAAACAGCCTACGTAAGGCAGGCCTGTGGGATGAAGTGAAAGATCGTCTCAGCCAACCTGGTACTGGTTTATCTGGTGGTCAGCAACAACGTTTATGTATCGCGCGTACCATTGCTGTAAGTCCAGAAGTCATCTTAATGGATGAACCATGTTCAGCACTGGATCCAATTGCGACCGCAAAAATTGAAGAGTTGATTTCAGAACTTTCTGAACAATATACGATTGCAATCGTAACTCACTCGATGCAACAAGCTGCACGTGTATCTGATCGTACTGCATACTTCCACTTGGGTGATTTGATCGAAGTCAATTCAACTGAAAAAGTATTTACACAACCAGATCATCAATTGACTGAAGCTTATATTACGGGTCGTTTTGGTTGATTCTTGCTGAATAAATTAAAGAGCCTTCGGGCTCTTTTTTTATGAGATAGATGAAAATGAATCTATTTTGCAAAATCACTATTGAATTTTTATTCAACAGGCCACATCTTAGTCGAATAAAGCCGAACTTATAGAGCACTTACTTTATGTTATTCCATTTACCTAAATTTCCTGCTGAAATTCGTATTAGTCATTTAAATGCGCGTGTGAATGAACAAAGAAAAAGAATTGCACAAACAACAGCATCTCGTTTGGAATTACTACAACTCGTTCAACAACTTGCTAAAGAAGCAAAGATTCGAAAAAAGAATGATCAAAAAATTTATGTGCTTGACTTTAAAGGTGATGTGCAAGCATCTGCGGTAGATACTATTCGTGAAGAAATTACTTTAATTTTAGCAACTGCAAAAGCAGGGCATGACCGTGTCGTTGTACGTTTAGAAAGCCCTGGTGGTATGGTTCATGGTTATGGTCTAGCTGCTGCTCAATTGGTTCGTTTACGTGATGCCGGTTTTAATGTCACGATTTGTGTGGATAAAGTCGCTGCAAGTGGCGGTTATATGATGGCATGTATTGCCAATGAAATTATTTCTGCTCCTTTTGCGGTTGTAGGTTCGATAGGAGTGGTTGCTCAAGTTCCAAACTTCAATCGTTTATTGAAGCAACACAATGTTGATTTCGAGCTGTATACTGCGGGCGAATACAAACGTACTGTGACGATGTTTGGTGAGAATACGCCGGAAGGTAAAGCGAAATTTGAAGAAGAGTTACAACAAACACACTCTTTATTTAAGCATTTTGTTGAGAAGTATCGTCCACAATTAGATGTTGCTCAGGTTGCAACAGGTGAGCACTGGTACGGTGAAGATGCACGTGAATTAAATCTGGTAGATAAATTACAGACCTCGGATGAATATTTGTTAAGCCTATTACCAAAACATGATGTGTATGTGATTAATACCCGTAAGCGCCCAAATTTTGGTGAAAAACTAGGTTTGCAGGCGGCACAAATGGCTGAGACTCTGATTCCAACGGTGATGGGTAAAATTGCTGATAGCCTCGCCAAGGCAAACAACACGTTGGTTCAGATGCGTGACCCTAAGTTTTAATCAATTTGTCCTGATCAAAGAAAAGCACCTGTTTAAGGTGCTTTTCTTTTGCTTTTGCCTAAATAGAGCAGCCCTGTAAAGATTGATCCGATTGTGGCCAGAAACATATCCTTGTGTGCATCCCACATATCTCCCTGCTGTCCATTATAGTTTTCTGCATCTTCAGGCGATAAACCAATGGATAGTCCCCATTCGAGCAACTCATAGAGCATACTGGAAGCCATCACAAACTGGATCACCAGCAGGAACAAGGTCAATGGTTTTGCGGTAGGAAACCAGACCTGAAAACAACGGAGAAAAAATGGGTAAAGCAATAATCCATAAGCAAAATGCACCAGTCGATCATACATGTTGCGAGACCAGCCCATCACCTGATTCAGGTCAAAATGAAATAGGGACTTTAACCATTCATTGTAAGGCACATAGGAGTACAAATAATGTGCCGCAACAATATGGATGAAAAGAAAAAGCAGGTACAAGCAAAAACTGGAAAAATTGATGCCTATTTTTTTCATGCTGATGATCAGCACAACCAGCATAAACACGGTGCCCACCTGATGCAGGAGATAGGACTCAAGCTCAAGCGGCTGTATGCTGGCAATTGCCACGGCAAGGGCGATGACCCCAAGCGCAATATAATGTTTTAAACCAAGTTGTTTTTCAATCATGCTGCATCCGAGAAAAAAAATCATCAGGCAGGTTGATTTATCATTGTTCGGTTGAAACTGGTATTAAAGGTGACGCTGCAACCCCACCAAGCGCCTGACAAGCCTGTAGATAGAGCTGGTACTTTTGTTGTACAACTTCATCGAGTGGAATGTCAAACAGGTCCTCACCATTTTTATACTGTTCAATATAGCTGCTGGCTTTGTCCTTATTTGCGGCAAGTGTCTGTTGATAAAAATTGGTAATGGAAGACGTGGCAAGCTGGCTGGTCTCCACGTTGCTACACTGGAAACGCTGTAAAATTTTTTCAGCACGTTTGACTTCACTTGATTGTCCAAATACACATCCTGTTAATTGGGCAATCACAATCAGCACGCATAAGATCTTCATGATATTTAGAATAAAAATTTTTAAAGATTGTTATTGTATATAGAATTTATTCTGTAAATAAATTAATTATGTCTAATATAAGCAATTAAATGAATTAAATAGTGTGGCATAAAATCCATTTTTGAGATGAAGCGCATATTTTTTTCTATATATTTGATTTTAATCATGTAATATAATTTGGAAAACAAAAATGAAAAATTTATCTTATTTTATCTTATTTTTCTCCTGTGCCTGTCATGCAGGGGATTATAATTTTTTTACAGAGGTCAATGATGATACTGAAGAAATGTTTGACTCTGCCTATCCACAGCAAGAGAAAACAGATTATTCAATCTTGCATAATCTGTTTTTCCAAGATGATCGTTGGCGTGTTTATAACTATACCGCTTACCAAACCAATCAATTTAATCAAAAGATATTAACAGGAGATACGAGCAATCTATCTTTAGGTGATTTTTCGATTTCACTTGGATACGGTATGGTGTATCAATTGAATAAAAATAATCGGATTGGTTATGAATATCTTTCCAGTTTTCCATTTGATCGGGGCCAATTAATTCGATTATTTTGGTTGCGCATTTTTTAAGATTTTTTTTGGTACAAACCCGCTCTGACAATTCCTGCTTTGGTTTCTTTAATTTTTTGCCAACTAGATGGAAGTTTTAATTGAGATAATTCTCGATCTGCCTCTACATAAATAAAGGCATTTTCCGTAATAATAGGATCAGCTAATTCAGCAAGTTCTTCCCATAATTCTAGGTCGTAGGGGGGGTCTAAAAAAACAACCTCAAAATGAGTATTTAATTGCTTTAATGCTTGCTGTGCAGTGAGTGTTAGTAGCTGACAATTTTCTGCTTTTAGCAATTGAATGTTTTCTTTTAAAAAGCGAGCTTGAATCGGGTTGGGTTCGATCATGACGACTTTTGCAGCGCCCCGTGATAAAGCTTCAAATGCTAGCGCACCAGAGCCGCTACATAAATCTAAAACTTGTGAATTTTGTATATCCCACATGAGCCAATTAAATAATGTCTCTCTTACTCGATCTGGTGTCGGACGTAAACCTTCAATGCTAGCGAATGGTAGCGTTCTACGTTTCCAATCACCACCGATGATACGTAATTGATTTTTCATTACTCAGTGACTCCATCATTAGAATGAGAAGCAGCAGTAGTTGTAACTGAACTTGCTGCTGGTGTCGATGCAGGTGAATCAGAACTACTTGGTAGTTCACCGGGCTTAATACCAGCAGTCATTAAACCGCCACTCACTTGATGGTTGGCTGGACGAATAGGATTATTTTTACGAGTGACTAGCCAGTAATCAAAGACTGGACGTGCAAGTTGAGCTGCCGATCCGCCATGTTTACCATTTTCCCAAACGACAGCAATTGCGATTTGAGGATTATCCGCTGGTGCAAAGCCAACAAATAAACCGTGATCCCATTGTCGAGAGGAAAGAGCGGCTTCATTATAACGTTTGCCCTGAGCAATACTTTTGACCTGAGCTGTACCTGTTTTACCCGCAATAGAATATTGTAATCCGCCCTTAATGCCACGCCCCGTTCCAGATTGAATCACATCTATCATGGCTGCATGCATGTTAAGCCAATCTTGCTCTGTACCATTAAATTGAATTTTACCGTCAGGAGCATTGTGCACAGAATATTTTTTTGCGCCTTTATTATCACGCAAAACGTGAGGTGTAACGTGAGAGCCTTTGTTCGCAGTAATTGCTACAGCCATCGCAAGTTGTAATGGGGTGGCAGTAAATGCGCCTTGTCCAATACTGACCGAAATGGTTTCACCTTTTAACCATTTCGATTTGCGTGTACGCATTTTCCAGTCTGGACTTGGATATAAACCAGTGCTTTCACTTGGTAAATCTACACCTGTTTTTGCGCCAAAGCCAAATTGTCGCATCCAGTCATTCATTTTTTCGATACCCATACGATAAGACAGGATATAAAAATAGGTATCACAGGATACAACTTCAGCTTTATGTAAATTTACAGCACCATGACCTGTCTTTTTATGATCACGGAAGCGGTGGCTATCTCCTGGTAAATTAAAATAACCAGGATCAGAAATTGCTGTGCCCCAATCGACAAGTCCGTAATGAATTCCACCAAGTCCGAACATCGGTTTAATTGTCGAACCCGGTGGATAAACGCCTTGTACGGCACGGTTATAAAGTGGTTGGTCTAAGTTGTCACGTAAACCACTATAATCTTTTGAACTGATGCCTGTAACAAATAAATTTGGATTAAAACTTGGGCTAGATACCAGTGCTAAAATTTCTCCAGTTCGAGGATCCATGGCTACAATTGCACCACGACGATCTGCCAACTGTTGAGCTGCAATGGTTTGAAGACCATAATCTATCGATAAATAAAGATCATTTCCGCGCGTTGGGTTTTGACGACCTAAATGATGGAGTACATTACCATGTGCATCTGCTTCAACGGATTCATAACCTGGTGTTCCATGTAATAACTCTTCATAGCTTTTTTCTGCACCAATTTTTCCAATCAGGTTGGTACCTGCATATAAATCTTTATCAATAGATCTTAATTCTTTGTCATTAATTCGCCCCACATAACCGATCACATGGGCAAACAATTCGCCATGAGGATAGTAACGTGTCATTTGTGTTTCAATTTTCACACCCGGGAAGTCGTATTTAACTTCGCTGAATTTCGCAATATCTGCCTCAGTCAGATTTAACTTGATGGCAATTCTTTCCGTTTTACGTGCAGTTTTTACGCGACTTTTAAAACGATCGACATCTTCTTGGGTTAAGCTCAGTACTGGAATTAAACGTGCAATGGTTGCATCAATATCTGCGACATCTGTACGACTGAGTGTTGCTGTAAAAACAGGATAATTATCCGCTAAGAGTACGCCATTACGATCATAAATATAACCACGTGCGGGTGGAAGAGGTTGTAAACGAATTCGGTTTTTATCAGAGGCTGTTGTAAAGTCGTCGTAATGAATAATCTGTAAATATGCATAACGGCAAATTAATAAAAGTAGAAAAGTAGCGACGACAAATATAGCAAAGAAGATTCGACCCTTGTAAATGCGCTTTTCTTGTTGCATGTTTTTTAAAGGAAAGTGCTGTTTCATAGGGTGTCGACTTAAATTACAAGGGAGAAAATATAAAAGGCGCGCTATTTTAACGTAAGTTGCATGATCATACTGTAGTATTTTCAATACATCATCTGAATGATGATGCGACAGTTTTTGACTTTGCAGACATTAAAATTGTAGGGACTTGTATATTAGATGCAAAATAATTCTGTTAAAGTCTGAAGCTGTTTGAAATAGGATTGTCCAAGATACACTCTTAGGGAAAATGGAGAAAATAATGAAAAAATCTTACCTTTTACTAGCGGTTTTAGCATTCAACGGCGTTGTCCATGCTGAAGAAAATCCATATATGCCTGAAGCAAAATTAAAAGGGGCAAAAGACGTAGCAACTTGGAATATTGGTGCTGGTTTTACTAAAAAATTACTACATGCCAATCTTGAATGGGTAAATCCATACGGTATTGCTTATGCAAAAGTAGGCGCTTTTTTAAATGATGATAATGAACCTGGTGCGCAAATTGGCTTTCGTTATCCATATTATTTAACAGGTACAGATAAAAATGGTTATTACCTTGGTCTTTATGCTGGTCATTTAGATAGTAAAAACTATGGCGGTAAACAAAAAGGGAATTTAGGTGTTGGTACTGATTTAGCATTTGTTTGGTTGAATAGTGACCGAATTAGTACATTTAGTGTGGGAGCGGGAGTGCGTGACAAGATAGAAGATGGAAATGGGAATACTGTTAAAAAAGTAGAGCCCGTTTTTCAGATTTCTTACACGTTAAGTTTTGGCTTATAGGGGTGTGACTGATTGTTCATTCTTTTATAAGTCTTAATGTATCAATAATTCTGAGAGTCATGCATGTTTGATTACGTCAATGAATTGTGGCAGATTTTTTTAAATCGGCCTGACCATCTGGCGGTCCTAAGTATTATTCCAGTGACAGCCCTAGTAACATGGGCTCATGTATGGATGGCTTTAAAAATGGTGTTTTACCCAATTAATTTTTGGGGATTCCATTTAGGACCATTACCTGTAGGTTGGCAGGGGATTGTGCCGCGTAAAGCAGGGCGTATTTCGGGCATCATTACCGATAATACATTATCTAAGTTGGGTTCATTGCGTGAGTTTTTAGAGGCAATGGATCCAGAAGATATGGCAATGATCATTGGTGAGCAAGTTGGTTTTGAGCTTGAACACTTAATTGATGAAGTCATGGTTGATCGTAATGCTGTGTTGTGGGAGAACTTACCATACTCGATTAAACGTCGAATTTATGCGCAAGCCCATAAACAGTTGCCAAATACATTAAAAGAACTTGTGACTGAGCTGACCATGAACGTCGAGTCACTTGTGGACATGCGGGAAATGGTGGTCAGCCAAATGGAAGGTGATCGCCGTTTAATGGTACGTATGTTCCTTAAAGTTGGTCAGAAAGAAATTAATTTTATTTGGCATATCAGTGCGTTAATTGGAATGTTCTTTGGGATTTTCCAAATGATCGTTTGGTTTGTGGTACCGTGGCATTGGACCGTTCCTTTTTGGGCATCAATCTGGGGCTTTTTAACAAACTGGATTGCGATTTGGATGGTATTTAACCCAATTGAATCGCATTATATCCGTTACCCACAGATTTTCCGTTTGACCAAAGACCGTAAGTTTCCATGGATCATTCCTGTGCTAAGGATTGGTACATATAACGTTCAAGGTGCATTTATGAAACGCCAAGAGGAAGTTTCAGATGTATTTGCAAGCGTGGTAACTGAAGATTTAATTACTCTGAAATCCATCATGACTGAAATGATGTATGGTAGTAAAAAAGATAAAACTCGTCGGATTGTCAAGCGCCATATTAATGAAATTATGGAAACTCCATTGGTCAGAACTTCACTGCAGCTTTCATTAGGTCCAAGAGAATATGCTAGACTCAAGACCGACTTGATTGATCGCTCAATTGAAATTACTATGGGTCCAGTATGTGACCCAGCTCTGAATGCAAGTCGTGCGCAGAAGATCTTTCAAATGTTTAGAGACCGCATCCGTGAACTAACACCGAAAGAGTTCCAGAATTTATTGCGACCTGCGTTCCAAGAAGATGAGTGGATCCTAATTGTATTGGGTGGTGTGACTGGTTTTTTTGCAGGTTTAATCCACTTATTTGTTGCTTTCTTATAATTAATTTGATGTTGGTTGAGCAATAAATCTGTATCATATTGCTCAATTTAAGATTTATTGTTTTTAAATGAGGATGTTCTTTTATGCGCATTATTTTACTCGGACCACCTGGGGCAGGTAAAGGTACTCAAGCTCAGTTGATCTGTAAGCGCTACAATATCCCACAAATTTCAACCGGTGATATGCTCCGTGCTGCAATTCGTGAAGGAACTGAACTAGGTCTTAAAGCGAAAAGTGTTATGGAGTCTGGTGGTTTAGTATCAGACGAACTCATTATTGGTTTGGTCCAAGAGCGTATTGCTCAACCAGATTGTGTGAACGGTTGTATTTTTGACGGTTTCCCACGTACGATTCCACAAGCCGAAGCTTTGGAAACGGCGGGTATTTCAATTGATCATGTGATCGAAATTGATGTTCCAGATGAAGAGATTGTTCAACGTCTTTCAGGTCGTCGTCAGCACCCAGCTTCTGGTCGTGTTTATCACCTTGTTTATAATCCACCTAAAGTAGAAGGTAAGGATGATGAAACTGGTGAAGACTTGGTACAACGTCCAGATGATCAAGAAGAAACGATTCGTAAGCGTTTAGGTTCATATCATAGTGAAACTGAACAATTAGTAGGTTTTTATCAAGGTCGTGCTGCTTCAGGTGAAGATGCACCGACTTATGATAAATTGAATGGCTTACGTGCAATCGAAGAAGTTCAAAAAGAATTATTTGCTATTTTAGATAAATAATTTAGTTTTGATAGAACTGTCTTATGTAGCCATAAGACAGTTTTTTTATACCTATAATTATCTACGACATAAAATGTCGCTATGTCAGATTAAATGATATAAAAACTAAACAAAAAACGTTATATTCCATTCAAGCGTACAATTTAAAAATACTGAAACTTAGAATTATTTTAAAGGGTTAACTATGTTGCTGACGATTCAATCTGATCAAGTCGAGCAAATTATTCCAGATGCAAGTTCGGCAAAATCAGCCAAGAAACTCGCAAAATTTGAAGCATGGAACAATATCTCGGGTTCGACTGATCAGTGGATTTGGGGAGAAATTCAGGGTAGTGCGATTTATCAAAGCGCAGTTTTTTTACCTGAACTTAAATGCGAATGTAGTTGTCCAAGTTTTAAACGACCTTGTAAACATGCTTTAGCATTATTGTTTGTCTATACCGAGTATCAAGATAAATTTACTGTGCAATCAGATGAACAAAGCATACCTGATCGAGTACAAAAATGGCGAGATAAAAAAACTAAAACACTTGAGAAGAAAGAAAACAAGATTGATAAACCGATTGATGAAGAAGCACGTGCGAAACGCCAATTGGCACGTGAGAAAAAAATGGATGCAGGCATTGAGGCATTACAAACATGGTTGAATGATATTGTCACGATGGGGCTTGGGAGATTACGTCAGCAACAACATGAAAAGTTCCGCGATATTCAAAGTCGTTTGGTCGATGCTCAAGTTGCAGGTTTAGTTAGTTATTTAGATGAGTTTTCGAGTGCGCTATATCAAAGTAATTGGCAAATGCAGAGTTCATTTTGGATAGCTAAATTACAAACAGCCGTTCATTTATGGCAAAACCGTCAACAGCTCAAACCAGAACTATATGAAGAATTAAAACAGCTTTTTGGTGTGAATTTACCAACTGATGCGTGGGATAACATATCCGCTCAGATACTTCATATTTATGCCTTAGGACAAGTAACTCAGGAGTTGGTCAATACCCGTGGACGTTATCGTCGTCAATGGCTGTGGGATAGTCAAAATTTACGCGACTATTTGCTATTAGATTTTGAAATTCCACCTTATTCGAACTTTGGCTTAACGTTGCCTTTCCAAAAACAACTGGCTCTAAATGCCAAACTTTATCCAGTGGTAAGCCAACAACGTCTTCGTTTAGAAGATAATTTAATGTCATTCAATGATTTGAGCCTAACGCTGGTTGCGCCAAAAGGCTTTGAAAATTTTGATCAAGCATTTACTCAGTATGCGAATGGATTAAAACAATATCCTTTGCAGCTAGTACGCTTTTTCTGGCTAGAGCAATTGCGTTTGGTCAAGCAGGATAAAGTAATTTATTTGGTCGATCAGGATCAAAAAATGTGTGAAATTGAGATTAAACAATTTGTTGAGTTATGGTTTTTAGTGGGGAATGAGCCATTTAGTGCAGGCGTTGAATGGAATGGATTGCAACTTAAACTGGTGAGTATTTGGCAAGGAGGGCACTTTGAATGTCTTTAAGCACATCATACAGTGAGTTTAATCAGCAGTTATTACTCAAACTGACGCTAGGGCAGCAGTTTAAACAGACTGTAAAAGTACCGAATGAATTGCAAGTCTATGCACCTAAACAGATTGATTCAGCTCAAGATTTATTGGTCTTGAATCAATATTGGGTGCTGATGCAACAAGCAGGTTATCAAGCACAAGGTGTATCTGAAACCTTACAAAAGAATATTGCTGAGATTGATCAGATAGAAAATGAAAAGCAATTGGATAATCAACTTGTGCAAATTTTGAAATGGGTTGTTGCACAAGAGTCGCCATTTTTATATCAAGATTGGGTTATTCAAATTTTCAAACTTGCTCAACTACAGCAGCGAGTGATTCCTCGTTATTTGGTGTTGAAAGTTTTACCATTGTGTCGAAACCCAGTGTTATTGGCATCAGTCTTACCTGAGTTTGCATTTCAGGGCGATGTGACAACGCGTTTGGATGATGCAAAAAGGGTGTGGAAATATGTGAAACAACAAGACGCAGCGCCCTTGATCCGTCAATTACAGAAATCAAAAAGTAGCGAATGGTCTTTGTTGATGAGCCAGTTATGCGGTCAATTGCCGAACTTTATTCATCAACATATAGCAGAGTTTTAGTCACAATCGATTCAGAGAAATCATTTGCAAAGTCATGCTGAAAGTCTTGTGATGTATAACATGCCCGTGACTCAATTTGAAGCTTTATACCAGCATGTAAAAACATTAGAACCACAGAATGCAGCGACAGTAAGTAGTAATGCTGCATTAGCTTTCTATTTATATTATCAAGATAATGCACTGTACAACGAAGTTATGGCGTTAATGCGTGTATGTTTGAGCTACGATGCCCAAGCTGAAAAAGTTAAATTTAACATTAACTTAGATCAAGATGATGCACTCAATGATTATGGTTTTTTTGATCGAGAAGCTAATTTGGTCGAAAGCCGTAAAAGTTTAAAAACGGCTTACCAAAGTGCTCAAGTCGAGCAAGCTTATCAGGCATTTTGTGCAAGTTCACAGGGCGTACTTTATCTCAAAAGAATTTTAATCCAATTGCCACTTGCGTATTGGTTAGAATTATTTGGTACTTGGGATCATTTACTTTCATTGCATTCACAGCAAAAAGATTCACTTTGGAGTGCGTTTATTGTGTGTTGTTATCGAGAGCAACGACATGATTTAGCTTTATGGTTTTACCAACATCAAGTCAAATGGTGTGAAGCTGTAACGACATCAAATGGGAACATGTTTGAACGTGAGTTATTCTTTACTTTGCTAGACCAAGAACCAGCAACTGGATTGTTATTAAAGCAACTCGAGTCCCATTACCAAAATCAAGATTTAGAACATTTTTGGTTGTTGTTTCAGCGTGCTAAGACGCTGCATGATGTTCAAAATATCTCAGAAATGACAGTCGTATTATTACAACATGCATATGCGAACTTAGATTTGCAGCAGGATCAGAAGAAATTTGCACTATTAAAAGAGCAGGCTCAATGGTTGATTTTGCAAGCTTATCCAATCGACATCAGTAGTTTACAAGCTCTTTTTTCTATTTCTGAATGGAAACAGCTCATTCAATTGAATCAGTACAAACAAAAACTTATTGCTTAATGATCAAGAAATCATAAATTAGGATAATCAACATGTCTCAACAAGTTTTACGTGCGCGTGCAGAACAACAGTTTTCTCATGAATTAGATGCATTAAAAGCACATGACAGTTTAGTAAAACCTCCACAATGGCAACTTTCGCCTAAAGCAGTCGTAGATTACTTATTGGGTACAACACTGCCAGATGGAACAGAAATTTCACCAAAATATATTGGTAATCGCCGTTTGATGGAAATTGCTGTTGCGACATTGGCGACTGATCGTGCCTTGTTGTTATTAGGCGTACCAGGCACAGCAAAATCATGGGTATCAGAACATTTAGCAGCGGCGATTTCAGGTAATAGTGCTTTATTGATTCAAGGTACGGCAGGTACGAGCGAAGATACTCTACGTTATAGTTGGAATTATGCCCAACTTTTATCCAAAGGTCCGAGTGAAGATGCTTTGGTGAAAAGCCCAATGTTACGTGCGATGCAAGAAGGCAAGATTGCGCGTGTGGAAGAGTTGACTCGTATTCCTGCCGATGTCCAAGATACGTTGATTACTTTACTTTCAGAGAAAAATTTACCTGTTCCTGAGTTGGGAATTGAGTATCAAGCGGTACAAGGTTTTAGTGTGATTGCAACAGCTAATAACCGTGATAAAGGGGTGAATGAACTCTCCTCTGCGTTAAAGCGTCGTTTTAATACGGTAATTTTACCGCCGCCTGCTACGATTGCTGAGGAAGTAGAAATCGTACAAAAACGCGTTCAATCTTTGGGCAAGAGTTTACAACTACCTGAGATTCAGCCTTTGGATGCTCAAATTCAAAAACTGGTGACGATTTTTAGAGAGCTGCGTCATGGGCAAACCTTAGATGGCAAGCAAAAACTCAAAACCACCACGGGAACTTTATCAACGGCTGAAGCCATTTCAGTGATGAGTCATGGTTGGGTGATGGCAGGGCATTTTGGTTCGGGCAATCTCACTGATCATGAGTTGGCGGCAGGTCTGCAAGGTGCGGTATTAAAAGATCCTGTGCAAGATATCGTACCTTGGAAAGAATATGTTGAAACGGTGATTAAACAACGTGAGGGTTGGCAAGACCTGTATCGTGCTTGTCGTGATTTAGAATAAAACCAAATAATAAAAACCTCATCCCAATCTTCTCCTTGAAAGGGAGAAGCTGTGATCGGAATAAAGGATAAAAAATGCTGCATATTCTCGGTATTCGTCATCATGGGCCTGGTTCGGCGCGTAGTGTCTGTAATGCTTTGGCTTCGATTCAACCTGATTGTATTTTGATTGAAGGGCCACCTGATGCCAATGCAATCATTGCTCAACTGCAACATGCAGATTTTAAGCCGCCTGTGGCGTTGTTGTTGAATACCCCTGTACAAAAAGAAGTGCGATCACAGGCAGTGTTCTATCCTTTTGCTGAATTTTCGCCTGAGTGGCAAGCTTTGCAATATGCGTTGCGTCAGCAAATTGCAGTAGAGTTTATGGATCTGCCTTTGCAACATCGTCTTGCGTTGGAAAAACAATGGGCAGAGCAACGTTTACAGCAAGCTTCAGCAGACGAGCAAGAGATTGAGTCTAATCAGCAAGGTGATGTTGAGCCAGAACAGAATTTGGAACAGCATTATCTTTCGATTCGCCGAGATCCAATTCAATTGCTGGCAGAGCAGGCAGGCTATCAAGACAGCGAACGTTTTTGGGAGCATTTGGTCGAACAGCAGCCACACGCTGGACAAATGTTTACCGCAATTAGCGATGCCATGTCAGCTTTACGTGATTATTTGCTAAGCCAGCAACCTGAAAATTATAGTAGTGAAGACCAACTGCTAGAGCAGTATCGCGAAGCCTACATGCGCAAGGTGATTAAGCAAGCACAAAAGCAAGGCTATCAAAATATTGTGGTGATTTGTGGAGCATGGCATGCACCAGTATTGGCGGATTTAAAAGCGCAAAATAAAGCAGATACCGCCTTGCTCAAAGGCTTGCCTAAAGTCAAAGTTGATGCTGCATGGATTGCGTGGACACATGGACGATTGAGCCGAGACAGTGGTTATGGTGCAGGTGTACAAGCGGTAGGATGGTATACCCATCTTTGGAAGCATTATCAACAAGCTTTAGACGAAAATGTTGATGGCGAAAAAATTACGATTGATTGGTTAAGCAAATTTGCTCAAGCCTTACGCCAAGCAGGTCATGATGCCTCTAGTGCTCAGATTATTGATGCGGTACAACTGATTCAATCTTTATTGCGATTACGTGGACGACGTATTCCTGATTTGGAAGATTTATTTGAGGCAATTCGTTCGGTCTTAAACCACGGCTTAGATATTCCGCAACCGATTTTAGCTAAATTGCTCGAAGACGAGCAATTGGGGCAAGTGCCTGATGAATTCATCGAATTGCCGATTCAAAAAGACTTTTTACAGCAAGTGAAGCATTTCCGTCTGAAGCTCGAAGCACCGCATCGTGATATTAGTCTGGATTTACGTGAAACCTTCGACTTGGCAAAAAGTCAATTTTTACATTGCGTGAAATTACTGGGCCTCGCTTGGGCAGAGTTAGCTGGTGCAGGCTCAAAGCAAGGTAACTTTAAAGAAGTTTGGCAGTTGTCTTGGCAGCCTGAAACTAGTTTATATCTGAATGAAATGTCGTTGTGGGGAAATAGCATTCAGCTTGCTACACAAAGTTATGTCGAACATCAGATTAGACAATGTGAAGATGTGGCGCAAATTGCGCAACTGATCGAGAGCATTTTATTGTCTGGTTTGGATCAAAGCCTAAATTTGGCTTTGGATAAATTGAATGAGCTCACCACTCAGCATCAAGACCCAAGCATTATTTTGGCAACATTAAAGCCGCTTATTACGGCAATTCGTTATGGCAGTGTGCGCCAATTTTCAATGCAACATTTACATCAAGTGGTAGAACATTTAGCGATTCGTTTGATGTTGAGTTTGCCAAGTTATTGTGTACAACTGAATGCCGAAATGGCTCAGCAATTTGCCCAACAACTACAAAATTTATATGAGCTTTTAGAACAATTACAACAAGATGAATTGTTACGGCTCTGGCAAGAGACCTTACATCAGTTATTGCAGTTGGAACATATGCAAGGTTATTTGCATGGTTGTTGTGTGCGTTTAGCTCGAGAACAGCAGTTGATTGATGTAGAGCAAACACAGGGATTTCTATCTCGTGCTTTATCGCTTGGGCAGACGGCGGATTATAGTGCAGCTTGGTTTGAAGGTTTCTTGACCCATCAAGCTTTGTTATTGATTCATGAGCAAAGTCTTTGGGACACCGTGAGCCAATGGGTCAATCAATTACAAGAGCAGCAATTCATTGAGTTATTGCCAATTTTGGCCAGAACAGCTTCAAGTTTTAGCCCTGCTGAAGCACAGCAATTAATTCAGAAAGTGACGCAGAAAGCGACCGCAGTCAAACAGGAGGTCGGTACTTTAGATATTGCACGTGCTCAAACGGTATTAGATGAAATTTACGTATACTTACAGCCTGTTGCTGTCGAGGTTTAAGTGATGAATATGAATGAAGAACTGATCACTTTAGAGCAACCTGATCTTGCGGAACAAGAACGACGTTGGCGATTAATTTTAGGGCAAGTCCCCAATTCGACCTCGCATTTACCGAATTGGTCGGTGCAAGATACCAAAATGCAAGAATGTCTGAATGAGCTTTATCAGGCACAGCAGCCTAATCGCCGTGGTGGTTTGGGGCATTCTAGTCCTAGAGTGGCACAATGGTTGGGGGATATTCGCCAGTATTTCCCATCTTCTGTGGTAAAAGTTATTCAAAAAGATGCTTTAGAGCGTTTGAATTTACAACAAATGTTGTTAGAGCCTGAATTGTTGGCAAGTGTAGAAGTCGATATTCATTTAGTTTCTACCTTAATTTCACTCAATCATTTGATGCCTGAAAAAACCAAAGAAACCGCGCGCATCGTGGTACGTCAGTTGGTAGAACAGCTTGAAAATCGTCTAAAACAACCATTACAGCAAGCGATTCGAGGCAGTATTAATCGCTCAGCACATACACGCCGTCCTAAACGCATGCAAGACATTAATTGGAAGCGCACCATTCAGTCCAATTTGAAACATTGGCAGGAAGATTTTAAAACGATTATTCCACATGAGTTACATGGGCATCCACGTCAACAAACGGCTTTAAAAGATATTGTACTCTGTGTTGATCAGAGTGGATCGATGGCACCTTCCGTGATTTATTCCAGTGTTTTTGCGGCAGTGATGGCAAGTATTCGTGCAGTCAGTACACAAATGATCGTGTTTGATACAGAGTTAGCCGATTTAACCCCTTTGCTCGAAGATCCTGTGGATGTGCTATTCGGCACACAGTTGGGTGGGGGAACCGATATTGCTAAAGCAATTAAATACTGTCGTAGTAAAATCACTCGCCCAGAAGATACTATTTTTATTCTTATCAGTGATTTGTGTGAAGGTGGAGATGCTAAGCAAATGCTCAAGCAAGTAGCTGAAATGCTAGATAGTGGTGTGCAAGTGATTACGCTACTGGCATTGTCTGATGACGGTGCACCTTGGTACGATACTCAACATGCACAGATCTTTGCGGATATGGGGATTCCAACGTTTGCCTGCACACCTGATCAATTTCCAGAACTCATGGCGACGGCTATTGAAAAACGAGATATTCATGCATGGTATGCAACGCAGCAAAATCTGACATAATAGAACATGAAGATGAAGTTTCGGTATGCAAGTCGAAACATGTGAGCTGATTGAGGATACTTCGTTGCTGAAAATTATTTTGATTGTGGTGGTAATTTTAAGTTTAGCTTTACTGTTGTTTTTATTGTATCAAAGTCAAAAAATGCTGCGTCATGTGCAGAAACAACAGGCTTTGGAAAATAAGAAAAATGGTCGAGAACGTCAGCTACATCCCAAATTACAGCAGCGTAAAAAACCTCAGGATTAACTGAGGTTTTTTGTTGGAATTGTTTTTACTGCTCCAAATTCAAAACGATCAGGCCAGTTGCAGACATCGGATACGATACATTCAGCACATTTAGGTTTACGTGCTATACAACAATAACGTCCATGCAAGATCAGCCAATGATGAGCATCAATAATAAACTCTTTAGGAATAACCTTAATTAATCGATCTTCGACTTCTAAAACATTTTTACCTACTGCCAAACCAGTACGATTGCCAACACGGAAAATATGGGTATCGACTGCCATAGTAGGGTGGCCAAAGGCGGTATTGAGCACGACGTTTGCCGTTTTACGCCCTACACCCGGTAAAGCTTCTAGTTCTTTTCGCGTTTCTGGAATTTGTCCTTGATATTGGTCAACTAAAATCTGACAAGTTTTGATCACATTTTCAGCTTTAGCGTTATATAAGCCAATCGTCTTAATATATTCTTTTAAGCCATCAACCCCAAGATTTAAAATAGCTTGTGCAGTATTAGCAACGGCATAGAGTTTATCAGTGGCTTTGTTGACACTGACATCGGTTGCTTGCGCAGAAAGCAAAACAGCAATCAGTAACTCAAAAGGAGAGCTGTAGTTCAGCTCAGTTTGGGGATGTGGTCTTTGCGTACGTAAACGTTCAAAAAAAGTCTGAATTTGTTTTTTGGTCATATTTTTGACAGGCATTTAGATTCCCTGTAATTCATTTAAACGTTGTTGTAAATCAAGTAATTGTGTTTGCTTGGATTCATCTGCACGTACACTTAACTGCTTTTCTAACTTTTTGATTTGCGTTCTAATTTTCGCAAGTTCAATTGTCGTTTTTGCATCTAATACAGGATTTTCTTTTGGTTTATCCATGAGTGTGATCAAGGGCACATTGTTAAGTGCTTGAGAAAATTGAGCAAAAAATTCGGTATCAATTTCAGCACGAACAATCGGTCCTTTACGACTCAAACGACGTTTTTCTTCTCGTTGAATATGCGCATAGTAACGATGTCTTAGATCATCTTGTTCAAGAGTACGTTGTTGAACTGTAGGTAATGGATTGGAATCTTCGACCAGATCAATACAATCTACAGGACAGGGTGGAATACATAACTCACAACCTGTACATAGATCAGTCAAGATACTATGCATTAATTTTCCGCTACCGATAATGGCATCAACAGGGCAGGCACTAATACATTTAGTACACCCGATACATTCATCTTCACGAATTATCGCTTTCATTTGTTGCGGTCGACCATCTGCTTGAATATCCCAAACACTCGGTTCCGCAATCATTGTTGGTCTTTTTAATAATGCTGCAAGTGCATCTGCAACGGGTTGTCCACCAGGAACGCATTTGTTTGCATCTTCACCTTCCACGATCGACTTCGCATAAGGTAAACAACCATCACGATGTCCACATAAACCACATTGCGTTTGTGGTAAAAGCTGGTCTACTTGAACGATAAGAGAGAGTTGTTGTGCTGAAACTGACATGAAAGAAGATAGGATAAAAACAATGTCGCTATTATAGCAAAGAATAGTTTAATCGGCGGCAATCGTTGCTTAAATCTACTTTTTATAGATTTTTATTTTGCAATTTTATGGTGCTAATATTGTTTTATTTTAGTGCTAAATCTTGTATTTCGAATGATTTCTAATGCCTTATTACTAGGTTAAATGCTTATTTAAGCCATTTTTTTGAATATTTATTATAAAAATAATGAATATTTTTTAATGTAAGATATTGATTAAAAATAATAAAAAATATTATTTATGAAGATTGGGTTGAGAGTTGATCATAAAGGGTATTAAATGTGTTTAATATTCTATTTTGGTGCATTTTTTGCACTAAATTAAATCACTATCTGGGGGTGAGAGTTGAAATACGATAGCTTAAATGATTTCTTGGAGTATGTTAAAGCTAGAGATCCATATCAACCTGAGTTTTTACAAGCAGTAGAAGAGGTCATGACGAGTTTATGGCCTTTTATACAGAAAAATCCTAAATACGCTCAATACGGTTTGTTAGAGCGTTTGGTTGAGCCTGAACGTGTTATTCAGTTTCGTGTATCGTGGATGGATGACCAAGGTCAAACTCATGTAAATCGAGCTTTTCGGATTCAATTTAATTCAGCGATTGGGCCATTTAAAGGTGGCATGCGTTTTCATCCTTCAGTAAATTTATCGATTTTAAAATTTTTGGGTTTTGAGCAAACTTTTAAAAATGCATTAACGACTCTCCCTATGGGGGGTGGTAAAGGTGGTTCAGACTTTGATCCAAAAGGAAAGTCAGAAGCTGAAATTATGCGTTTTTGCCAAGCGTTAATGTTGGAGTTATATCGTCATTTAGGATCAGATACCGATATTCCAGCAGGTGATATCGGGGTTGGTGGTCGTGAAGTAGGCTTCATGGCGGGGATGATGAAAAAGCTGAGTAATGATACGGCTTGTGTTTTTACGGGCAAAGGTATTTCTTTTGGCGGAAGTTTAATGCGTCCAGAAGCGACGGGTTATGGCACTGTTTATTTTGCTGAAGAAATGCTGAAAACTCGTGGTGATAGCTTTGCAGGAAAAACGGTTTCGATTTCGGGTTCGGGAAATGTAGCGCAATTTGCCGCTGAAAAAGCTATGTTTTTGGGTGCAAAAGTGGTGACTCTGTCAGATTCGAATGGCACTGTTTTTGTAAAAAATGGTTTTACTGATGCATTACTTGCCGAAGTGATGGAGCTGAAAAATATCAAGCGTGGACGTATTTCAGAGTTTGCATCTAAGCATGGTTTTGAATATTTTGACGGTAAAACCCCTTGGCATATTCCTGTTGATATCGCATTACCTTGTGCCACTCAAAATGAGCTAGGTGCAGAAGATGCAAAATTATTACTAGAAAATGGTGTGATGTGTGTTGCAGAAGGAGCCAACATGCCATCTACCTTGGACGCAGTTGAACAATTTATCGCAGCTAAGATTTTGTATGCACCAGGTAAAGCATCAAATGCGGGCGGAGTTGCAACTTCTGGTCTTGAGATGTCTCAAAATGCGTTACGTTTTGGTTGGACACATGGTGAAGTTGATGAACGCTTACATGCCATCATGAAAGATATTCATGCCAATTGCTTAAAATATGGGACCCAAGAAGATGGTACTGTCAATTATGTTGATGGTGCAAATATTGCTGGTTTCGTCAAAGTAGCAGATGCCATTCTTGCGCAGGGTATTTATTAAGGGTCTCCTAAACTCCCGCTTTAATAAAGAGGGGATTTCCATAAAAAATCCGATGTTGAAAAACATCGGATTTTTTTAACTGGCTAAAATTATGATTTTTTCACGATTTCTTGTTCAACGACCATATCTAACACATCTGCAATACTTGATTGATCGGCAGCAGGGTTTTTAATTTCGAAACGTTTAACTCGAACGATTACACGTTGGTTTGGATTATGTTCAAAACCTTCGATTTGACCATAGTAAAGTGACCAATTTTTATCAGCGTATGTTTTGATGCCTTTATCGTCATATTTAATTTCACGAACTTGCATACAAGTTTGTGGTGCTACACCCGTACATGATTTAGTTTGTGGTGAAATTTCGAGGAAAACGATTTTAGCTTCAGACTGGTATTTTGCTTCAGCTGTCATTTTACCAAGGAACGTATATTTTTGACCTTTACTATCAGTTATCGTCAAGATCGCTTGATCATTTTGGGTACTGAGTGTGAAAGGAACTTTTTTCTCACTAAAAATATCAGCAGATAAGCGTTCTTGTTGCATTAAATCATCCGCACACGCCATCATTGTTGATGCCAGTGGTGAGGTTACAATGGTATTACCTTCAACTTTCCAAGTCCCGCCTTGATTATTACAACCAGTTTGAATAGATAATCGTTGATTATCATCGAAAGATAAAACTAAAGGTTTTGATGCTTTTGAACCTTGATAAGTCCAATTATATTCAGTTAAATTTTTTGCTGCTGTTGTATTAATTTGAGAAATAACATTGTCAGTTACATTTTGTACAGTTTGGCACGCCATCAAAGAAAGCGGTAATAAGGCAACAACTAAATATTTAATTTTCATAGTCAAACAACAGTAAATAAATAACAGTCATTAGCTTAAAGTATTCTTAAAAAAATAAAATGTAATCAGTTTATGGATTAAGTTTGTTAAATATATCTATTTGTAAATTTTAAGAAAATTGATTAGGGAAATGACTTACTCAAATATAAGTAAGCCATTTGAAAAGTCTGATGTTTGGTTTTTAATCAAAACGATAAATATCCATACCTAATGATCCCATTGAAAAACTACTATGCACGATACTAAAACGATGGCCTGTCCCCATCGCAAAAAACAGTGGGGCAAAATGTTCAAGGGTAGGATGATTTCGTTGCACGTAGGGTAAAGATGGCCAGTTAAGCACAGCGTCATAATCTTGATGATTTAGTTTACTAACTACACTATTCCGAAATGTGCTTGCCCATATTGGAACTTCAGCATCTGCATGCCATGAAAGTTCAGAGAGATTATGGGTAATGCTACCAGAGCCAATTAATAAAATTTGTTGTTCACGTAAAGGTGCTAAAACTTGCCCGATTTTGTAAATCTGGTCAGCATTCATTTCGATGGGTAAGGAAATTTCAATCACAGGAATATCGGCTTCTGGATACATATGCAATAAAGGCATCCATACACCGTGATCTCGTGGTCGTGTGCTATTTGCATGTGCAGGAATATCTGCTTCTGCAAATAGAGTCAGTATTTCCTCAGCAAGTTTTGGAGCGCCCGCAGCAGGATAACGGATCTCATAAAGTTCAGGGGGGAAACCACGAAAATCATGCCACGTTTGAGCTCGAGTTGATGTACTCACTTCTAGCGCTTGGCTTTCCCAATGAGCAGACATCACAATAATTGCTTGCGGTTTTGGTAAATTATTGCTTAAACGATGCAATGCGGGACCCACTTGTTCAGGATCAAGTGCAAGCATGGGAGAACCATGAGAAATAAATAACCCGGGTAAAGTCTGGAAATTCATAGATAAGCACCTGATTGGAAATACATCATTATCGTGACAAATTCATGAGAACAATGACAGCCCTTAAACATCAACAGATTGTTCTATAATCAGAACAATTTTAAGCACGATGATAAGGATGATTATGATTGATACTCATCGCTCTATAAAGTTGTTCAATCAGTAGAATACGAACCATGGGATGTGGCATTGTCAATTTAGAAAGAGACCAATGCCAAGCTGCTGCTTTACGAACTGCGTCTGAATGTCCATCAGGACCACCAATCGCAAGAGCAATATCATTGCCTTCAAGCATCCATTGTTTCATGGTATCTGCCAGTTTTTCTGTACTGAGTTCTCGACCACCTACTTCTAAGGCAATTAACGTTTCATTGGATTTAAGTGCATTTAAAATACTATCGCCTTCAATTTGACAATATTTTAAAATATCTGCTTCGGAATCATTTTTGCCTCGTTTTGCCATCGGGAGTTCAATCACTTGAGTTTGTACAAAAGGTTGAATGCGTTTGAAATAGTCTTCAAATCCAGTTAACACCCAAGCAGGCATTTTTTGTCCGATAGTCAGAATACGAATTTTCATAGAATAAATAGATCGAGAAATTACGCCTATTATAAACAGTGTTCTTTATCGATAGTGATCAGCATGAAAGGGAATAGTCGCTGAAAGTGTATTTATTGATTACGTTGTATAAAAAACGCAGCTCAAAATTGCGTTTGAGCTGCGATCAAAGTGTCATCAGTCTGGAGTTCGGATGACACTAAAAAATGGGTTCACTGAGTCAAGCTTCATCTTTATTTTTATCGACTCTATTTTATTATGCAATATATTGGTTGTTTTTCAACCAAATTATGTAACAAAAAAAGAGAGCCTAAGCTCTCTTTAATTTTCATTTACTTACTTGTTTAATGGCGCGCAGCCTTTGCTTCTTCTACTGGTTTAACAATAGGCGTTTTAGCTAAAGGCTTCGGCGTATCCGTCAATGCTAAAGGTAAGATCTCATCAATACTTTTTACAGCTTTGATTTCTAAGCCTTCTTTTACATTGTCAGGAATCTCAGCCAAGTCACGAACGTTATCTTGTGGAATAAAAACTAATTTAATTCCACCACGGTGAGCTGCAAGAAGTTTTTCTTTTAGACCACCAATACGCATCGCACGACCACCTAGACTCGTTTCACCTGTCATCGCAATGTCTGGACGAATCGCAATACCAGTAAATGCTGATACAAGCGCAGTTGTGAGTGCTAGACCAGCAGATGGACCATCTTTTGGCGTTGCACCTTCAGGTAAGTGAACATGGACATCAGTTTCATCAAAACGTGATGCTTCAATACCTAATTCATCAGCACGAGTACGAACTACAGTCATTGCAGCAGTAATCGATTCTTTCATCACATCACCGAGCGAACCCGTCGTAATGAATTTACCTTTACCTTTCACGGCTGCAACTTCAATAGTAAGCAATTCACCACCTACCGAAGTCCAAGCTAAACCATTTACACGACCGACTTGCGCTTCATCTTCAGCAACACCAAAGTCAAATTTGTGTGGACCTAGGTATTCAGGAAGATTGGCAGAAGTGACATCAACTTGTAAGTTTTTAGACTTCTTGCTAACGGCTTCTTTCACCACTTTACGTGCAATTTTAGACACTTCACGCTCTAGGCTACGGACACCCGCTTCACGTGTATAACGTTGTACGATGTCACGGATTGCTTCTTCGTGAACAGTCAATTCTTTTGCACGTAGACCATTGTTCTTAATCGCTTTTGGAACAAGGTAACGTTCAGCAATATTTACTTTCTCATCTTCGGTATAACCCGGTAGACGAATGACTTCCATACGGTCAAGCAATGCTTCAGGAATATTCATGCTGTTAGCCGTACAGATGAACATGACTTCTGAAAGATCAAGATCAAGATCTAAATAATGATCGTTGAACTTACTGTTTTGTGATGGATCAAGTACTTCCAATAATGCTGATGCAGGATCGCCACGGTAGTCTTGTGCCATCTTGTCAATTTCGTCGAGTAAGAACAGTGGGTTCTTCACGCCAACTTTTGTTAAAGATTGTACAATTTTACCCGGCATCGCACCAATATAAGTACGACGGTGACCACGGATCTCAGCTTCATCACGTACACCACCAAGCGCCATGCGAACAAACTCACGACCTGTTGCTTTAGCAACAGACTCACCAAGTGATGTTTTACCCACACCTGGAGGACCAACTAGACAAAGAATAGGACCACGGAGTTTTTTCACACGAGATTGCACTGCAAGATATTCAACAATACGATCTTTGACGTCATCTAAGCCGTAATGATCTGTATCAAGAATTTCCTGTGCTTTCGCTAAGTTAATGCTGACTTTGCTCGCCTTATTCCAAGGTGTATCTAAAATGACTTCTAGATAGTTACGAACAACGGCAGCTTCGCTTGATGCAGGTTGCATTGCTTTCAGTTTGCGAAACTCGGCTTCAGCTTTTTTGCGTACATGTTCAGGCAAATCTGCTTCAGCAAGACGTTTTTCAATTTCCGCAACGTCATCTTCAGCACCGCCGTTCATATCAGAAAGTTCACGTTGAATAACTTTCATTTTTTCATTTAGAAAGTATTCTCGTTGATTCTTTTCCATCTGACGTTTAACACTGTCATGCAACGTTTGTTCAATTTGCTGTTCAGCAGATTGATTCATCAAGTAGCTCATCAACTCTTGCAAATGCGCTTCAAACTCGTCGTGCTCTAAAAACTTTTGTTTCACTTCGATATTTAAAGGTACACGAGTTGCAACAAAGAACATTAATTGTAATAAGTCTTCGATTTTATTTGCTGCTGCAACAAGCTCACGTGCATTGCGTAATTTTGCTTCAGCATATTGAGCGAATAGGGTACGCAATTCGTTTAAGCGAGTTGCTTGAGCTTCCTCATCCAATGGTAATGTAATTGGACTGAGACTGTGCTCAGCAGTCAAGTATTCTTCACCATCAATAATCCGCTCTAATTTAGAACGATGCAGACCTTCAATCAGTACTTTAATGCAGTTTTCATCATTTTCATGATTTACGACTTGTACGATTTTAGCCACAGTTCCATATTGATAGAGGTTATCGTGATCAATTTCTTCTGTAAGCGAATCTTTTTGCGCAACTACAAATACTAAATTGTCACCGTTACGAGCCACATCCACTGCATTGATCGATTTTTCACGACCCACAAATAGCGCAATTTGCATGTGTGGATAGACCACAACATCACGTAATGCTAATAGTGGTAATACACTTGGAACCTGTGGCTCTAAGCTTGATTCATTATTTAAAATATATTCAGACATGGGCACTCCTAATGAGTGACAACGGTGTTGCCATGTTTTTTATAGTGATGTGCATTTCAAAAATTACAAGGGTTTTTACTTAGAAAATATTAAAAAAAGACTAAATTGGTCGGTTTTTTTCTAAAAAATATTAGAACAATAAGGTTAAGGCTTGAAAATATAGAACTTTTTAGGTGTTAGTAAGCCATGAATCGGTTGATCCCATTTTTGTCTGGGTAAAGTTTGATCAATATATTGAAATGTATGAGCGAGACCCAAACGAAAAGGTCGATGCGGCGCACTTGCCAAAGTACGATCATAGAAACCACCTCCCATGCCGATTCTTGTTCCTAAGTGATCACAGGCCAATAAAGGCATAATCAGTAAATCTAAAGTAGCTACATGCTGACCACGCGATGCGATTGGTTCTTTCATACCCAGAGGATGGTGTGAAAAGCGTTTATTTAAGTATTGACTGGAGCTGATTTTTACCCATACAAGTTCTTGATTCATCGTGCAGATCATGGGTAGGTAAACGAGTTTTTTGTGTTTAAAACAAAGTTGAATGAGTTTGTGAGTGTGCACTTCGCCAAAAGCATGAAGATATAATCCAACGCTCTTTGCAAACTTGAATTGAGGTATTGATCTGAGGCGATTTAAAGCGTCTTGCTCACTTTTTTTATGTTCAAAGCGATTCACTCGTTTTCTTTTTAAACGAATATCTTTTCTGAGTACATGTAAATCACTATTCATCGTATTCAAAATATAACAAAGCCTCGAGAATCATACTTGATTTAAGTGTGCTTAAGTATCTAAATAAATTGAAGTTCTAATCTTGTTGGTCAGTTCTGGATTCTGACAATTCAAAGTAATCACACAGCTGTAGCACTAGACTTAATCAGTGTGCTGTCAAAAATAAGAATAAAATAACAAATTTTGGTTTTATATGGCAAAAATATCACAAATTGCGTAAAAAGTGCTCTATAATCTTGTTGTGAAAATTGCAAATACTTGGTTATTTCACATATTTAAACAATTAAAAGGAATATTTTAGCGCTATGAATGAATGGGGTGTTTTATTTCATTCGTTACGATATTCACTGTGTCACTTTATAAAAATATTGAAAAGACCATAGGGTAATGTTTAGAGGGAAAAAGTATGTTTGATTCAAAAAATGTAATTGTCTTAGATCAAATGCTTATCTTAACTAAAGAAGGTAAAAATGATTTGGTTTATCACAATGATACGCTGTTGAAAGTAATGATGATCTCTAATCAGCATCTCATCGTCGCCGATGATTACCAAACCAGTTTCTTATTGAAACAGAAGGATGAAAATGTGATTTGGTCATTTATCTAATGTTATGTACTTTTTTGATGAGTATTGATTCAACTGTCTAGATTGATTGATGGAATTTATTGTTTGAGTTCCATCAATATTGGGCAACATTCATTTTCTGTCGTTTTACACTCGTGTAACCATGTGGAAAGTCTTTGCTTAAGACCCATAAGTTCCTGAATTCTTTGATCGATCTTGCTCAATCGTTGTTCAATAACATGTCTGACTTGGATGCGATCTTCTAAATTCAATGTGAGCAATTCTTTAATTTCATTCAGTTGTAATCCAGCATCCTTCGCTTTCTGAATAAAGCTCAAGGTCTCTAAATCTTGCTGACTATAATGTCGGTAACTTTGAGTACTTTCAGGTATTCGCATTAAGCCTATACGTTGATAATAACGAATGGTTTCGACATTAACGTGGCAGGATTTTGCTAGTTTTCCGATTGTAAGGTTCATTTTCTCATACCTTTGTTGGGATAGTAAAAAAGCACTTGACTCTGTACCTAGGTACAGACTTTATCCTAGTCCTATCGAGAAAGAAAAGATAGGTGTCGTCATGACTCAACAACCATCTTCATGCTGTTCTAAAAATGAAGTACCGCTTGTGTACGAATATATTGATCCAGTTTGTGGTATGACAGTCGCTGAAAATTCGCAGTACTATTTTGATTATCTAGGTATCCGCTATTTATTCTGTTCAGCAGGTTGCCAACAGAAATTCAGCTCAAAGCCTGAAAATTATTTAAAATCAGATCAAGATCTAAAATTAACATCATCTTGCTGTGCTAAGCAGTCTCAACAAAAAGTAGATTCATGTTGTGAAAGTGAATCAGAGCAAGCTATTGAATTAGCTCAAAAATCTTCTTGTTGTAAGCCTAAGCCAACGAAGCAAAAACTAAGTTCATGTTGCGGCCCTAAACCAGAAGTAGCATCTATTCAAGATGAAGCTAAAAAAACTTCTTCTTGTTGTGGTGGAAAGCATGATCATTCAAGTGAAAGCAATTTGGTTGATACAGAGATTGATCCTGTCTGTGGTATGTCAGTCAAAATCACGATAGATTTAAAAACAGATTATCAAGGTAAAACCTATTATTTTTGTAATCTATCCTGTCTGGATAAATTTAAACATGCCCCTGAATTTTATTTAACTCCCGCTGATCAGCGTCCAGTTCCCGAGGGAGTAATGGATATGGATTATACCTGTCCGATGGACCCTGAGATTGTACAAAAAGGGCCAGGAACTTGCCCAATTTGTGGGATGGCACTTGAGCCAATGCAACCCACTTTGGATGATGGACCAAATCCTGAGCTAGTAGATTTTAGTCGACGTTTTTGGACTACATTACCTTTGAGTTTGTTGGTGATGATCTTGGCCATGGGTTCACATATTCATGCCTTTATTTCGCCACATATTCAGCCGTGGATTGAACTTCTTTTAAGTTTGCCTGTGGTGTTATGGGCGGGTTATCCCATTTTACAACGTTGTTGGGTATCCTATAAAACAGGCCATTTGAATATGTGGAGTTTGATCGGGGTTGGGGTACTTGCAGCATTTATTTATAGTGTGATTGCAACCATTTTCCCATCACTCATTCCAGTTGAGGCGAAAACAGGGCATGGTGTTGCTGTGTATTTTGAAGCAGCATGTATGATTGTTTCGTTGAGCTTACTGGGTCAAATTTTAGAACTAAAAGCACGTTCACAAACAGCAAATTCATTAAAAGCTTTACTACGTTTACAACCTGCTAAAGCGAAACTTGTGCAGCATGATCAAGTTGTTGAAGTAGATATAGCGATGGTCAAACAAGGTGATATTTTGCAAATATCATCGGGTGAGCAAATTCCATTAGATGGTCTAGTCGTTGATGGAAAAACCTATGTTGATGAATCCATGATGACAGGTGAGCCTGTTCCTGTGAAAAAGGAAAAAGATGACCGAGTGATTGGCGGGACAATTAATCAACAAGGCGCTATTCGAATCCAAACAACTGCTGTGGGTACGAACACGACATTAGCCAAAATGATCCAAACTGTTGCTGATGCACAACGCTCCAAAGCACCATTGCAACGAATTGCAGATGTGGTTGCAAAATATTTTGTGATCGCCGTACTCAGTATCAGTGTGCTGACTTTTATTGCGTGGATGGTATTTGGGAAAGCACAGTTTGATTTGGCTTTAATGTGTGCAGTCGCTGTTTTGATTATTGCTTGTCCATGTGCTCTTGGCTTGGCAACACCGATGTCAGTGATGGCAACCACGGGTCGAGCAGCTCAAAAAGGCGTGTTGTTTAAAGATGCTGAAGCGATTGAAGCTTTAAGCAAAGTAAATACTTTGATTATTGATAAAACAGGAACATTGACCGAGGGTAAGCCAAGTTTAAAAGAGATTCAGTCTTTATCTGAAGCGTATAGCCAGACACAAATTGAGTTATGGATTGCATCGATTGAACAATATTCGACGCATCCAATTGCACAGACATTAACTAAACTAGTTGATCCAAATCAATTGCTCAATGTTTCTGATTTTGAAGATGTCGCAGGCTTTGGTGTGAAAGCAAACATTGATCACCAGACCCTGTATATTGGTAGTCAGAAGCTTATTGAACAGTTGGCGTTGACCTTAGATGCTAATTTAATCCATGAGTTGGATCAAAAACGTGCACAAGGCGATGTGTTTAGTTTTTTGATGTCAGAACAAGAAGTGATTGCCTATATTTCGATTCATGATGCAATTAAACAAAATGCCAAAACTTTGATTGATCAACTATATGCTGATGGAATTGAAGTAATTATGGCAACTGGTGATCATCAGAAAAATGCAAATATGGTTGCAGATGCTTTAGGTATTAAAACAGTCTATGCCAATCTTGATCCTAAGCAAAAACTTGAAATTGTGAAACAAGCACAAGCTCAGGGAAAAATTGTGGCAATGGCTGGGGACGGTATCAACGATGCACCAGCACTGGCGCAGGCGAATGTTGGTATTGCGATGGGAACAGGAACAGATATTGCCAAGCAAACAGCGCAAGTGACTTTAGTTAAAGGAGACATTCAAGGGGTTGCACAAGCAGTTCATATGGCAAAATTAGGGGTAAAAAATATGAAGCAAAATCTTGCATTCTCCTTTGTCTATAATGGTTTGGGTGTGCCTGTTGCAGCAGGTTTATTCTATCCACTGATAGGTCTATTGCTTACGCCAATGTTTGCTGCTGTAGCAATGTCATTAAGCTCGCTCTCTGTTGTGGTAAATGCTTTACGTTTGAATAAATCATAATTCATTTTAAGAAAAATAAAGCCCCTATTCTCATAAATTGAGAGTAGGGGCCTTATTTTGACCCAACTGACATCATCAAAATGATAGTTTATTAAAAAATACTTGAGGTGAAATCATTATTTTTATAATTAAAAAAATTGCTCCAGAGATGCCGCTGCATGGTCGTTACCCTGAACCCGATGAGTTCAAGGTGGAGGTGACGCATACTTACTGGGTTTCCTACTCGGGGTAGGCATACACTCAAAATATACAGGACACATCCATAAATTTAAGTATCGGCAGGGGACTAGACGTACTGGCGAACACCCTAGAGACAGTTTTAGTATAACCGATCTTTACACGATGACAATCGCTACTTGTAAAGATAATTATTAATTGATGAGGCTTTGTGCAATTTTACTCAACAGTTTGTTCGACATCTTCCAAGATGGTTTGAAGTAGGCGTTCACAGTGAGCATATTCCTGCAAAGATTTATTCAAACTAAAGACATCTTGTGCCATCTGTAAGGCAACCATAATGACTAATTTATTGTGTTCTACACGAGGAGCATTACGTCGCATATCCTGAAACTTTTGATTCAGTAGTTCAGCTGCACGCTCTAATTCTTCACGTTTATCTTCAGTGGTATTTAAGCGAAAAGTCTGTTCAATTAAACGAAGTTCTACTGTCACTTGTTCACTCATGATCAGTTTTCCTCTTGTAGTTCAGCATTCGGGTGAGCAAGTTGCTGAATTTCTTGTGCATGATGATCTTGCGCAGTACCTAGGATGGCAAGACGTTGGATAATCGCCTCAACTTTAGATTTTGCCAACTCATTTTTTTGTAGCAAGCGATCACGATCTTGTTGTAAATCTTGAATTTCTTGCTGACTATGACGTTGCTGTACTTGTAACTTCTCTTTATTTACACGTAAGTCATTACGCTCAGCTAAAATCTCTTGGAAGCGGTTTTTTAAATCAGTGGTGCTTTTCTCTAAACGGCTATAACGTTCCGCTAAAGTTGTTGCATCTTGATTCAGTTGTTTAAATTGATCTTGTAACTGAGACAATTGCTCAGTTAAGTTATCAACTTCTTCCTGCTTTTGCGTGATGATGCTATTTTTCTGCACAACTTGTGCATGGTGGTCAGTTTCAGCGAGTTGTTTAGCCTCAGTAAGCGAAGTATTCTCTCGCTCTAAATGATGTAAGCGTGTTTTTAAAACACCAATATGCGCTTGTAGACGCTGTAATTGTTCTAACATAACGAAGGTCGCACAGAGTTGCAATCAAAGGTAATATATACAGCAGTATAGAGATTGGATAAACGAATGCAAGACGATATTTCAGGTTGGACGGAATGGAATGCCCATTTTGATGGGATTGAAGAAATTTCAAGCCCAAGTGAGTTACACGGTTTACTCACAGGTATAGTTTGTGTCACACAAGCGCCAACCACCGATGAATGGTCACAAATTTTAAATACCCTCAACGTGCCAGCTTTACAGCCAGAAGCACTCGAAAGTTTAACGGATGAAGCAGAAGATGTTTCTCATGCTTTGTCAGATGATGAATTAGATTATTTGCCTATGCTTCCAGATGATAGCCATTTGCTTGTAGATCGTGTGCAAGCCTTAGCCGATTGGTGCGCAGGCGTAGTCCTAGGTTTTGGTTTGGCTTCAGGTCATATTCGTGGTGAAGAACAAGAGCTGATTGAACATTTACAAGATGTTGCAGCAGTTGAGTTTGAAGACTCTGATAATGATGAAGAAGGCGAAGAAAGCTATCAGGAATTGTATGAGTTTGTACGCCTGATTCCTGTGAGCTTGTCGATTGGTCGTAAAAAGATTGCTGTGGCTGAAAGTTCTTTGTTACAAAATTTTCATGCCAAAAGCAGAAATCAAGATAATCAGCCGACTGATCCGCAAACGGTTGTCGAAATGTTCACCCCACATCGTCCGAGTTAAGGCGGTTTTAAATCTCCCTAAATCCCTCTTTATAAAAGAGGGACTTTCTAGCTGTAGGATAATATGAAATTAACTCAAGCTGATTTTAAACAACGTCGTGATCTTCTTGCTAAACTAATAGGCAGCAATAGCATTGCAATTATTGCGACTCGAGCAGAAATGTATCGTAATCGCGATGCGGATTATAAATATCGTGCAGACAGTAGTTTTTATTATCTGACTGGATTCGCAGAACCAGAAGCGGTTGCAATCATTGAAACTTTTGAAGAAGGTGAGGAATATAGCTATAGCTTGTTCTGCCGTGAACGTAATCGTGAAATGGAAATCTGGAATGGGTATCGTGCTGGGATTGATGGTGCGATTGAAATCTATGATGCAGATGAAGCGTATGCAATTGATCTGCTCGATGAAGAAATTATCGACAAGTTGTTAAATAAACAGCGTCTTTACTATCGTATTGGCCAAAATGCGGAATTTGATGCACGTGTCAGCCAATGGATTCAAAAGGCAGATGCACAACAGCGTCGTGGTGGCGCTGCACCCGCTGAAGTGGTTCAGTTAGACCGTATTGTTGATGAAATGCGCTTGAAAAAATCAGCAAAAGAAATTGAATTGATGCAGATCGCATCTAATATCAGTGCAGAGGCGCATACCCGTGCCATGCAAACCGTTAAACCGAATGTGATGGAGTATGCACTTGAAGCAGAACTCAATTATATCTTTGGTAAAAATGGTTGTGTACCTGCTTATAACAGCATTGTCGGTGGTGGTGAAAATGCTTGTATCTTGCATTATGTTGAAAATAACAAGCCTTTAAAAGACGGTGATTTAGTTTTGATTGATGCTGCATGTGAATATGAGTTTTATGCATCGGATATTACGCGGACTTTCCCTGTAAATGGCAAATTTAGTCCTGAACAGAAAGCACTTTATAATATTGTTTTAGATGCTCAATTGGCTGCCATTGATGCAACTCGTATTGGCAATCACTATAAATATCCACATGAAGTGGCTGTCAAGATTTTAACTCAAGGTTTGGTTGATCTTGGGTTGCTGAGTGGCAATGTGGATGAGTTGGTTGAGAGTGAAGCATTCCGTCAATTCTTTATGCATGGTACAGGTCATTGGCTCGGTATGGACGTGCATGATGTCGGTGCGTACAAGACTGGCGAAGATTGGCGTGCTTATGAAGCAGGTATGGTTGTCACTGTTGAACCTGGTTTATATGTTGCACCCGATGATGAGACAGTTGATGCAAAATGGCGGGGTATCGGCATTCGTATCGAGGATGATATTGTTGTGACTGAAAGTGGTCCATTGGTTTTGACGAAAAATGTAGTGAAAACTGTTGAAGAAATTGAGCAATTAATGGCTAGTTAAGTCAGAAATATTGATCTAAAGGCTTATTCTAGGATAAGCCTTTTTTATTTGTCGAATTAAAATAAAACACAGACCAAACAAAGTACAAATTCCATTGCTGATTTAAGTTAGAGTAAGATAGTCTCCAAACATCAAGTCATGAAAAACTGATAAGGAATAATATTATGCAGCAACAAGTCATCATTGTCGGTGGGGGTATGGTTGGACTCAGCCTTGCTTTAATGTTGGCAAAATCTAATATTGCCGTAAAGCTATTAGAAGCTGTGAAATATCCAAATTACGATGACGAAAATCTAGCTCCATATCACTCAAGTTTTGATGCGCGTAACACCGCTTTGTCACGCCGTAGCGTACAAATTTATCAAAAGTTAGGATTGTGGGATGCATTACAACAACATGCAACACCAATTCTACAAGTGCATATTACCGAACAAGGCAGCTTTGGAAAGGCTCGCTTAGTGGCAGAACAAGAAAAAGTAGAAAGCTTTGGGCAAGTAATTGAAAATGCTTGGTTGGGTCGTGTCTTGCTGACACAGGTTCGTCAACAGCCTTTGATTGAGTTGATTGATGGTGTGCAAGTCACCTCACTCACACAAGATGCAGATCAAGTCCAGATTGAAGCCATGCGCAATGGTGAATATATCCATTCCTTAAAATCCAAGTTGGTGATTGCTGCTGATGGTCGTGATTCATTTTGTCGCCAAGCCATTGGGGTAGGTGTCGATGAACATGATTATGATCAAGTGGCAATCGTCACCACCGTACAAACCTCGAAACCACATCAACAAGTTGGCTTTGAACGTTTTAGTGCGTTGGGGCCGTTAGCACTGTTGCCGTTACCGGGTGAATACCGCCGTTCAGTGGTGTGGCCTGTGAAGAAAGGCACTGAAGCAGAATGGTTAGGTGAGGAAAATGATCAGCATTTCTTGGATGCTTTACAGGAAACCTATGGTGATCGTGCAGGTAAGTTTGAAAAAACAGGCAAGCGCTTTAGCTATCCATTGTCGCAAGTTCTGGCACATAAGCAAGCCGTTGGGCGTGTGGTGTTGATGGGTAATGCCGCACATACCATCCATCCAGTGGCAGGGCAAGGTTTTAACCTATGTCTACGTGATGCAGATGTACTGGTTCGTTTCTTGATGGAACAATTGGCGAAGTCCGATGATATTGGTGCTCCAGAAAATTTATTGGCTTATGAACAAGCACGCTTAACTGATCAGCAAAGGGTGATTAAGTTCTGTGATTCAGTGGTACGTGGTTTTAGTAATCAAAATCCAATTCTCAAGTTATTACGTAATACTGGACTGATTGCATTTGATGTGATTCCGGGTGTTAAACCCTTGGTTGCTAACTATGCGATGGGATTAAAAGCATGAGTAAGCTGTTAGATGTTGTGATTGTTGGCGGTGGTTTGGTTGGTGGTCTAACCGCTTTATTGCTAGCCCAAGGTGGGGTGCAAGCGACGGTGCTTGATGCTGCACCTGTGCTAGATCAAGAAAAGACATTGGCAGTCATGAATCCTCGAGTATTGGCACTGAGTCAGGCGACGATTCACTTACTTAAAACAGTCGATGTTTGGGATGATTTAGCACGTCAAATGCCCTATTCAGGCATGCAAGTCTGGAATAAAAATGGCTATGGTGAAATTAATTTTGGCCATGCATCTGAACAGCAACCTCAATCAGATCAGGCTTTGGGTTCGATGGTTGAGCCAAGTGTCTTGAATGTTGCGATTCAACAAAAAATGCTGCAACAACTCAAAGACTATCGCACTCAAGTCAAAGTGATTCGAATTGAGCAGATTCCACAAGGTTGGTCAATTCAATTGGCGGATGGCACAGCACTAAAAACCAAGTTGCTGATTGGTGCAGATGGTGCGAACTCTTTTGTTCGTGAGCAAGCCTATATCGGTTTAGATGTACTGGATTACAAACAGGCTGCCATCAGTTGCGCGATTAAAACCACACAACCGAATCAATATGTGGCTCGTCAAATTTTCCTACCGACAGGTCCACTGGCATATTTACCAATGGCGAGTTTGGATGCACAAGAGAACGGCTATTGGCAGTCGATTGTCTGGACTTTACCCGATGATTATGCCGATGAATATTCAGCACTCAGCGATCAAGCGTTTATGCAACTATTGACGCAAGAAAGTCTGCAAATGTTGGGAGAAGTAGTTGCGGTTCGTTCTAGAGCACAGTTTGCACTAAAAGCTCGCGCAGCGCAGCGTTATATTAAATCTGGTTTAGCCTTGATTGGAGATGCTGCACATGTCATCCATCCTTTGGCAGGTCAAGGTGTAAATATTGGCTGTCTGGATGCTGCGGTATTGTGTGATGTTCTACTGCACGATTTAAAACGTGGGGTGTGGGCCAATGAGCAAACGTTATTGCGTTATGAACACCAACGTAAAGGTCAGAATGATGCCATGATGCACAGTATGTCCGCAATTGGTTGGTTGGAAAGTTCAGAACTATTTCCGTTTGTTTGGGCACGGAACTTTGGTCTAAAACAAGTTGAACAATTCGATTGGTTTAAAGATCGCTTTATGCGACAAGCGAATGGATTAGGGGCTTTACAGCACACTCGTTATGTTTGCCAAAAAACAGTAGATATTTTTTAAACAATCATTTATAAATCAGAGTGAATTTGGTTATAAAAAGCACAATTTAATGAATATTTTGCTTTGATAAATGAGAAGAGCTTGTTAAATTTCATCAAGTTCTGATGACCAAATAACGATGATGAGAGTTTAGTCATTGTGGGGAGAGTAATATGACGGAAATGAATGATTACGACGAAAACACTGAAGATTCTGCGGTAGACGATGAAGAAGCGAAAGCTGCAGAAAATGGTGCGGATAGCGAAGAGTCAAGTGCCAATGACGCAGATTTGGCTGAAGCAGAAACCTTAACAGTGACTGCTAAACAGAAACAACGTCAAGCTCTAGAAGATGAGGTTGCAGCGTTTTTGGCACGTGGTGGGCGTATTACCGAAGTGCCACCGGGTGAGACCCACGAATAAGCTGAAAAGATTTAAAAGCATCACGACTGTGGTGCTTTTTGATATTGATGTGATTTGTGTCCACATTACAGTGCTTTAAGAATCCCACATTGTGCATTCTGGAGAGTATTGATGCCTTATCCATTCCATGAAGGCAGCAATATGTGTTTGGTATGCTTATTTCTTGTTTCTGGAAAGATGCTGTAAATAGAATTCAATATCTTCCTCTCGATAGCCCAGCAATTGATCAATTCTTCGCTCAAGCTCTGGTACAAATCCTGCTTTCGGTTGAGTGAGGGATAGTTCAATGACCGATATCAATTCATCCACTTGCTCTATTGCAACATCCTTATAAATAAGAATATTTTCCATTTGTATATTGGGGATGCGAGTTGTAGTGGCCTTGGTTCGGGATTTTAAAATGCCTGATTCAAGATAAGGCAAAAACTCATCAGGAATGCCTTCATAAAAAAAGGCAATTGGTTTTTCACCAGAAAGCAGCAATTCAAGTTCTCTGCCTTCATGGGGACCTAACATGGGTAATGAGTCTATAGCCATTTCCTACGTATCTTTTTAAGTATTATTTATTATCTTGAGTCAATTCCAAAGCACGTTGATAAGCCACTTTCTTTTTGATACCTGTCAAATCAGCAGCCAATTGAGATGCTACCTTGACTGATAAATCTTGTAATAAGCGTTTTAGCAACTCATCCAGTTTATCCTGCGCCATATCTTTTTCAGCAGTGGCACCACCCACCACAACTACAATTTCACCTTTCTCTTGGTTGTGATCATTTTCAATAAAAGTGACCAATTCTTTTAAAGTCATTTTTTTAATAGTTTCAAAGGTCTTTGTGATTTCACGAGCAAAACCTACAGGTCGATCTTCACCAAATACCTCAGCCATATTTTTTACACTGTCTAAAATACGATGTGGCGCTTCATAGAAAATGAGTGTTTGTGTTTCATCTTTTAGTTTTTCAAGTTGGCTAATTCGTTGTGAAGCCTTTGATGGTAAGAAACCTTCAAAACTAAAGCGATCACTTGGTAAACCTACAGCACTCAATGCTGCAATTGCAGCACAGGCACCTGGTACTGGAATGACGCGGATCTTATGTTCTTGTGCTGCGCGTACTAACTTAAATCCAGGGTCACTAATTAAAGGTGTTCCTGCATCACTAATCAGAGCAATACTTTCACCATTTAACATTCTTTGTACAAGTTGATCAATTTTGTTACTTTCATTGTGATCATGGCATGCTGTTAACGGTGTTGAGATATTATAGTGTTTAAATAATTGAGCAGATTGACGAGTGTCTTCTGCCGCAACCACCGATACAGACTTTAAAATATCAATCGCACGAAAGGTCATGTCATCTAAGTGCCCAATCGGGGTTGCTACAACAAATAATTGAGCACTCATAAAAGGTAACTCCCTCATGTATTACAAAAAATATTGTTTGCTGCTAGGTTTGGCAGCGCTTGTAAGTCCTGTATATGCGGACATACTCGTGATTCTACCCGAATCGGGTACGATGGCGCGAGCGAGTCAAAGCATCAAACGCGGTTTTCTGAGTGCTTATACAGCATCTGGCACTAAAGAAAAAATTATTTTTGTAGATTCAACTAAAAATAGTATTGATACGATTTTTAAGAAAAAAATAGATCACAACGTCCATTTGATTGTTGGGCCCTTACTACGAACTGAAATTGAAGAGGTGACTCAAATGAATCCTTAAATTCCAGTGCTTGCTTTAAATGATGTTAATACTCAAAGTGATAACGTATGGCAATTTAGCCTAGCAAAGCAACAAGATGCGGCAGCATTAAATCATCGTTTTCAAAAAGATCGCATCAAAAAGCTTTTTATCGTTCGAGAAACAGGAACTGAGTCAGCAACAGAACTTTTGCTTTCTGCACTAAAGGATCAATTTTCATCAGAAATAGAATTTGTTGATGAAGTACCACACAAACGATCAAGTAAAGAAGGGGTATTATTGTTAGGGAGTCACCATTGGTTGGAACAATTAGGTACATTACCCGAAAAGAATATTTACGTCACACCGATGAGTATTGAGCAGGGACAATCTATTCCAATTGGTTTAAGTTTTTGTGATACACCCGCGCTATATAATGGGCAATGGGCAGATTTAGTCGAAGCCTATAAGAAACAACCAGAAACAATGGCATTTCAACGTTTATTAGCTTTTGGAGGAGATGCGTGGAGCATCAGTCAACAGTTCTTGGAGCAAACTGGACAGGTGCAGTTCTCTTTTGTTGGGCGCACAGGTGCAATTGAGTTAAAAGACCGTAAAATCTACAGGCAGCCATATTGTTACAGGCAGCAGAAAAATAGCATTGAAATTTTAAAATAAGATATGGGCACAATGGAACAACACAAACATCTTTTGGGACAATGGGCAGAACAGACGGCATTGCTATTTTTACAGTCCCAGCAGTATCAATATGTCAATAAAAACTACCATTCACGTTTTGGAGAAATTGACCTGATTGTCAAACGTGGAAATGAGCTGGTTTTTGTAGAGGTGAAAGCCCGTTCCGCAGGCAGTTATGCAGAGGCCTGTGAAGTGATTTCGTATTCGCAGCAACGTAAGATTATCAAGACGGCCCAGTTCTTTTTACAAAGATATCCCAATTATTACAATTTTGACTGTCGTTTTGATGTGATCTGTTTTGATTTTCCACAGAAACTTGCAAAAACAGTACAACCAGATTTTTCAAAATTGCAGTATGATCAGCAATGGATTAAACATGCGTTTACTTTGGATTGAGATACGGTTGAGTCATTTCAAGACAAGTGCAGTAGATTGAACAAGTTAGTGGATAGGGAGTCTTGCCAAGTGTTGAAACGTTTAACGATGACGTTGGTTTGCGTTGCAAGTTTATCGGGATGTGCGAGTTTTATTTCTGGTGGAACAGGATCGGCGCCTGTTGGTACAAGCAGTGGTGAACGTAGTTTAGGGCAGGTTTTTATTGATTCTTCAATCAAGCGTACTGCAAATATCAACCTATACAAACTAGACCATCGCTTTAAGCAGTCACGCATCAATATTGAAAGTTTCCACAGTAATGTTTTATTAACAGGGCAAGTTCCTGATCCTTATTTGAAACAATTAGCAGAAGACAATTTAAGAGCGATGAGTGATGTAAAAGCTGTGCATAACTACATTACTGTTGGTGATAAAGTAAATTACAACACGATTATGCAGGACTCTACTGTGACTGCAAATACTCGTGGTTTGCTAATGAGAGCGCCTGTTGTATCTGACAGTAAAGTATTAGTTCATACTGAAAATGGCATCCTTTATGTGATGGGGCGTTTAAATACTGCTGAGATAAGAGACTTAGATGATGTCTTACAAAAAGTTGGTAATGTGAGTAAAATCGTGACACTGATTGATAATATTGATCAACTATCTGGAACGGTAGCAAGTGCTACAGCAGCAACACCGATGATTGGTGGTGCTTCAACACAACCTTTAGTTGAAACTCCAGTTGCAATTGATCCTGATCAGACTGAACCAGCGACTATTACTCCGACTAAACCCTAATCTATGAAGCAACTTATTCAACAAGTACAAGAAAATGTTATACGGGCGAAAAACTTTTATCAGGAATTTCGCCTGTATGATTTAGCAAGCTATTCGATGAATTATCTGACGCCAAAGGATACTTTTGAAAAAGAAGAACATCTTGCTTATGGATTAAAAGCCAGAAATCGACTGGATCTCTATCGAACCAAGAATCCAAAGAAACAAAAACCTTTGATTATTTTTGTACATGGTGGGTCATGGCAACATGGTAATAAGAGAGATTATTTATTCATTGGCGAAACCTTTGCTCGAGAAGGTTTTGATGTTGCTGTTATTAATTATCAACTCGCTCCAGAGAATATCTTTCCAGCATTTGTCGATGATCTAGCGCAAGCGATTCATTATTTGAATCAAAATAAAGTTAAATTGAATATTTCAACCGATAACATCATTTTGATGGGACATTCTGCGGGTGCCTTTAATGTGATGTCTGTGGTGTATTCTGCTCAGCCTCAGCAATTTAAATATACAGATAATATTAAGGCAATTGTTGGTTTGGCTGGCCCGTATCATTTTGACTATAAAGATGATCCTTTATCTGAACATGCATTTGATCCAAAAACATCGTACCAACAAGTGATGCCGTATTATTTTATTAATCCGAATAAGATTAAACATTATCTATTGATGGCTGAGAATGATCAGTTGGTTGGTAATCATAATAGTTTCGATCTTGATAAGGCATTGAGAGAAAAGGGTAATCATAGCCATATTGCGGTGATTCCAAAGACGGGCCATATTACCATTGTGGCGACTTTGGCCAGTTTTGTAAGTCATTACTTCAAAACCAAGCGAACGATTTTGCATTTCTTAGATGAAGCTTTAGAAGATTAAATAAAAAAAAGCATCTTGATTAAGATGCTTTTTTATTCTCAACGATTTGCATAATCATTGCATGTGCAATACTACCTTTAAATGGAATTTCAGGTAGTTGATCAAACTTAAAGAATTGAGCCTCGCTAATTTCTTCCACTTGTAATTGAATATCACCTGAATCATATTCAGCATGAAAAGCAATCATTAAATTACTTGGAAATGGCCACGGTTGGCTCGACATATAACGAATATTTTTTAGTTTTAAACCGACTTCTTCAAAAGCCTCTCGTTGCACAGCTTCTTCTAATGTTTCTCCGACTTCAACAAATCCGGCAATTAGCCCGTACATATTACTTTTATTATGCGCCGATTTCGCAAGTAAGATTTCATCATCACCTTTGGTAATGATTGTAATAATACAAGGCTGAACGCGAGGATATTGATGATAGCCACAAGCTGGACAAACCATTGCGTATTCTTTGGCGTGAATTTCAGTCATATGACCGCAATTGCTACAGAATTTATGATTACGTCGCCATTCTAATAGTTGGACTGCTCGACTGGCTTGAAGAAATTCTGTAGTTGACCATGACTGAATCAGTTCACGGATTGGAACGAGCTGATAGCCATCCGGAATGGCTTCATTTTCAAGTAGATCACGCGCAATAACGTGATCATTATGATTCAAGGGTAAATCACTTGCTAACTTTTCAACTTCTGGCAGTTGAAGATTTTGGTCGACTAGCAGTTTTTGGTGTTGAAAAATATAAGCAAGTGATAGTTGAGTCATTATGCGGCTATGTTTTGTAATTGCTGACTGCTTGATAATGCCACATCAAACATAGATTGCAATACAGGTTGCTTATTGTTTAGGTTATCAACGAGTAAATCTAAACCAGCAACAACATTTAGAATGCAGTTAATTTGCTCAGCATCAATCGCTTCGTTCTGATTCAAACGATGCTGTGCAAAATGTGCTGCACCTAACAGTGCAGTTTGTTGAGCAGAGCTACCTAAGAATAACGCAGCGCCTGATAACTCATTCAGATATACAGGAAGGGCTTCTAATGTATTAGATGTTGGATCTTGTACATACGAACTTAAGGTTTGAGTCAATGTTTCAATCAAAGTCTTAGTTTCAGTCAACAATGCTCGATGAGCTTCATCTAAGCGATCTAAAGAAATTTGCATATTGTTGACGCGTAATTGTAAACGACTGGAAGTGTAATTACGCTCTAAGATACCGATTGAATTCATCGATGCCAAAATGCTATTCATTAAATGTTGAATAGAAGTTGCATCAGTTAATGTATTCGGTTGACTCAATTTTTCAGCTTGCTGAGTTAATTCTTTAGCTGCTTCATTTAAGTTAAGTACCTTAAATACATTAGAAAGTTGTGTTAACTTTTGCTGTAGTTCTTGGGTTTTTTCAGCCGACATATTTTGATGGTTATACTCAATTTCATTACGAATTTGAGCCATTTCATTTGTTATTAATTGACTGATTGTATGTACCGTTTCATAGTCAGGACCGTATAAATGACGACTCAAAACTTGAAGTTGAGTATCACTGAGTAATTCATCACCAATGTTCAATTGTTGACGAATATGTTGTGATAAATCATCTTCTTGACTGATGCAGATCGTCAAAATATCTGCCAAATCAGCAATACTGTTTTGATAAGTTGTTGGTTGAGCCAAGAATTTTGCAATATTCGTTTCGATTTGAATAAGGGTACGTAAACGTGCTTCTGTAATCAAAAGCTCATCAATATGTCCTAAGCCTACATTGACCAATTGCCAATATTGTTGGCTCGGTAGATTGTTGGCTAAACCTGCAAGGTAAACACCAACGAGTTTAATTCCTTGTAAATCGAGAGGAGATTCACTTTGTTTAATCAGCTTGTTTAAGCATAATTTATAAAGTTGGTGGATATACTTCGATTGTTCCAAACTTGGTGCTTGTGGCAAATTAAAGTTTGGTGTCATGAAATCCAGTAACGGTTGAAGCGTTTGACCTTCTTTGGTAATTGGCTTACCTAAAGCTTTCTCCAAGCGATTAAGCGTATCAATTAAGAACTGAGGTACTTTGACTTCACGTAAACAAATAAACTCAATATAGCGTTTTAACATCGTTGTACCTTCACTGAGAGCAACGATATCGCTAGTTTTAATTTGTTGCGGTTGAGCCATGATTTGACGCATAAGCTCAGCTGAATATTGAGTGATTTGTGCTAAATGAGGCATATCAATTAATGCAAGTACTTGTGTGCACTGTTCGAACTGATTAAGTGCGTCATCAATACCAAAAGGCAATGCTTGTTCTTCGGCAAGCGTATTGATCGCTGTCTCCACCAATTTAATCGAATTGTCGATCTCATTTTTTATTATTAATAATGCAGTTGGGTCGAAATGAATCGAGGTTTGGTAAGACATATGACCTACACCTTTCCTAAGTTGTTATATCCATGAACCTCCTAGAGTAGGAGGCAAAATCATTAACAGTTAATATAACTTAAGTTTGAAAACTTGAAATACAAAAAATTACGCTCAACAGCAAATTTATTTTGCAAAAAGGCAAGCGCTTCCATGTTTTTGCTCAAATTGTTTGACCCAAGTCTCATGTTCATTTAGTTCATGTTCTGATGGATAGATAATTGGTAAATCTACTTCGATACGAGAACGAGTGGTTTTATTTTGGTTTTGTTCATTTTGTGAAAGGGCATCCATATCAAAAGAAACTTGTCCACCCGTCATTGCGAGATAAACATCAGCCAAAATTTCAGCATCGAGTAACGCACCATGGAAGGTACGATCACGTGCAGGAATTTCATAACGGCGAACTAAAGCGTCTAAAGAGTTCTTTTGCCCAGGATGTTTATTTTTAGCTAAAGCCAGTGTATCTGTAACTTCGCAAACATCTGATAATAATGGCAGACCAACACGTTTGAACTCCATATTTAGGAAGTTCATATCGAATGTCGCGTTATGCGCAATAATTTCAGCGCCTTGTAAAAAATTAAACAGTGTGTCGGCAATTTCTGCGTATTTAGGTTTATCTTGCAAAAACTCGTCGCTGATACCGTGAATATCCTCAGAGTCACCTACAGGTTTTTCTGGATTGATATAAATATGAATTGAGCTTCCCGTAAGTTTACGATTGATCATTTCAATCGCACCAACCTCAATAATACGGTCACCATCTTGGAAATAGAAACCTGTAGTTTCGGTATCCAGAATAAGTTGGCGAGTGCCTTGTAAGTGTACTTTTGCCTCAGTAATAACAATCTGAGGATGAACTGTCGTTGTTGATGTATTTGGGTTTATTGAGTGACTCATTACAGCTACATCAGGCTTAATTTCCTCGATACTGATCTCTTCGACTTCTTCAACCAAGTTATCAATATCTTCATCAAGGTCGAGACCAAATGGGTCATCTAATAACCAGTCAGATTCAGGCTTTTTTGTATCAGCGTTAGCCTGCACGAGAGATTTCATTTGTTGAGCCGTTTGTTCGGCACCGAGATTGGCCAATTGATCAGCCATTTCATTACCAGCATGTCCAGCATGCCCTTTGATCCAATTCCATTCAATTTTTCGGTTAGCGCAAACAGCATCTAACTTTTTCCATAAATCAGGATTTTTAACATCTTTCCAATTTTTCTTTTTCCAACCATGAATCCATTCAGTAATACCTTGTTTAACGTAATTGGAATCAGTCCAAATAATCAGATGTGCGTCTGTAGGGCAAAAACTTACACCTTCAATCGCAGCTTGCAGTTCCATTCTGTTATTGGTTGTTTCAGGTTCTCCGCCACAAAGTTTATGTTCACCTTGTTCGGTAATGATATATGCACCCCAACCACCTAAACCTGGATTGCCTTTACATGCGCCATCAACATAAAGTGTGATTGTTTGAGACATAGTTAAACCTAAAGTTAAAAGTTTGTGTTGTATTACGAGATTACATTCATAAAAAATGATGTTTTATTTGAATGTATATGGCTAGAGTTTAGCACTCTAGCTAGATAAGTTATATTTTAAAGCTTAATTCTGGTGTTGAGCGGTTACAAAACTCATATTTTTTAATTTCTTGTAACATTTCCATGCAAATCACGTTAAATTATTGCCTTGTCTAAGTGACATGCTTTACTACAATGGCAAATCAAAGAAATAAACTAGCGTGAGTTGACTGGAAGTTTTTATGTATAAATCGAACACATTGGTGCTGCAAACATCTGCAACATCATTATTCAAAATCACTGTACTCACTTCTGCTCTAACTGCGTTGGGAATCACGACAGGTTGTTCCTCAACACCACAATCAAACAAAGTATCATCATCTAAGCAAGTTGGTTCAGGTTATTTAGATGCAAGTAGTTTAGATTCTTTAGAAGATTTATTATCAGCTACCGATATGCGCGCTGTTGAAGGTGATCGTTTATTGGTACTGAAACACGGTGATGTGTGGAAGCGAATGACGGTTGGATTCAAAATGGATTTAAACCATTGGGATTCTCGTATTGAAGCACAACGTAGTTGGTTTATTTCTCGTCAACCATATTTAGATCGCTTAAGCGCGCGTGCCAGTCGTTATTTGTATCATACGGTTAAAGAAGCTGAACGCCGTGGTATGCCAACCGAATTGGCTTTACTTCCTGTTATTGAAAGTTCTTACGATCCAGCTGCAACCAGTAGTGCGGCAGCAGCGGGTTTATGGCAATTTATCCCAAGCACGGGGCGTATTTATGGTTTGCAGCAAACCAGTCTATATGATGGTCGCCGTGATGTGGTTGAGTCAACACGCGCTGCTTATGAGTTTTTAGGTAGTTTATATAATCAATTCGGTTCATGGGAATTGGCTTTGGCTGCTTATAACGCAGGACCGGGTCGTATTCAACAGGCGATTAACCGTAACCGTGCAGCAGGATTACCAACAGATTACTGGTCATTAAAACTTCCGCAAGAAACCATGAACTATGTTCCACGCTTCTTGGCGGTTGCTCAAATTATTAAAAATCCAAGTGCCTATGGCGTAAGTTTACCGCCTATCGCAAACCGACCACACTTCCGTGAAGTTGGTTTAGCTGCACCTTTGGATATGAATCAAATTGCTTCAATTACAGGCTTAAGCCGTGCGGAATTGTATGCTTTGAACCCTGCTCATCGCGGTGAAACCGTTGATCCAATGAGCCCAATGCGTATTTTAATTCCTGCAGATTTAAGTCCGTCAGTCGATGCGAAATTACGTTCTGGAAAAGTAAGTTCAGGTGGTTTCTGGGCAAGCAATAGCCAACCACCTGCAATGAATAACAATACATCTAATGTCGCTACTACCACAGTTCGAACCAATATCAACTCAGGTCAGACGATTACACCGTCAACTAAGACACCACCGCCTTTAACGGCAAGTCATACAGTCGTAACGCGCCCAACAACATCAACGCTGACTAAAACCAATACACCTCGAGGTTCTGATGCATTAGCTTCATTTGCTGCTGCTGCCGATGTGCCTAGTGCCCCGCGTATTCCTGTTGCGATTACACCAGCGGAAAATCTAAAGCCAGTTAAGATTGAGCCACCGATTTCGGTTAAAGAGCGTGAACAAATTATTGCCGCTGTAAAAGAAACCGGCGAGAAGAAAACAGTTACTCAAGTATTAGAACCACAAGCGACACAAGCAGAAAAAGACCAAGTCGTTGCTGAAATTAAAGCAATTGCACCTCAAGGTACAGAAATTGTCGATCCATTTGATGGCAAGATTAAATTAACAGCAATTCAAACTAGCCAATCTGTTGCTGATCAGAAAGGCGTTGAGGTCAGCAAGGGCTTTGCTTATCCAAAGAACTTAGTTGAAGATGCAGCGACAGCAAATAGTGAAGATGCCAAACGCAATCAAGGAAAGCCGTATATTAAAACGGATACTGATGTTGTTGTGGTTGCACCGAAAGGAAAACGTAGCACTTATGTCGTATTACCAGGCGATAACTTGGCTTTGATTGCACAAAAAAATGGTGTCAATTGGCGTGATATCGCAACGTGGAACCAGATTGATCCGACTGGAACCTTATTTGTAGGTGCAAGCCTGTATTTATATGATGCAAAACCACAGGTTGTTGAGGCTGCAAAAGTCGTTGAACGTAAACCTGAGAGTTATGTCGTACAATCAGGGGATAATCTTACCAATTTAGCAACTCGTTTTGATTTAACTTTAAAACAGTTAGCAGATTATAATAATTTATCAGTGACAGATAATTTATTTGTTGGCCAAAAACTAACGCTCAAAGAACCAAAAAACAATCCACGGAACACTCAATTAAACGCGCCACAACAGTCAGCTCGCACTGTCGAAAATAAAGCAACGACGATGCAAAAGGTAGCCACGAAATCTTATACAGTGAAGCGTGGGGAATATTTAAAACTGATTGCTGATCGTTATGCTTTATCTAATCAAGAATTGGCTGATTTAACTTCTGGTTTGACTGCAAGCAGCAATTTATTTGTTGGGCAAAAAATTAACGTACCGCTGCATGAGGTTTCAAAAACAGAAGAAATTGTCGAACCTAAAAGTGCGGTTAAATATGAAAATGTAACAGCATCAAGTAACTATAAGACAGAGTCCTATATTGTACAGCGTGGTGATACTTTATCGAGTATCGCAACAAAATCTAAAATTACATTGAGTGAATTGGCTGAACTGAATAACTTCAAAGCCAACAAAAGTGTTCGTTTAGGGCAAGTTTTAAAAGTGCCAGCAGGTTCAACGATTCCTGAGCAATATGTCGTGCAATCTGGTGATAGTCTTAATGCGATCGCAAATAAATATCAGCTTACTGTGAATTATATTGCTGATCTAAATGGTTTGGAGCGCACAGCAGGTGTTCGCGTTGGACAACAGCTAAAACTCACAGGTGATGCACCAAGCAAAAATAATGTGAGCAGTAATAGCAAGTCAAAAGATAAGGATAAGCAAGAAACTGCGCCAGATATTTATACAGTTAAATCTGGAGACACTTTAGGCAATATTGCGAGTCGCTATTATTTACAACTGGATTATGTGACCGCTTTAAATGGCTTATCTCGTGGTAGTAGCGTTCGTGTGGGTCAAAAACTGAAACTCACAGGTGATGTACCAAAAGCAGAAACAGCAAAAGCGGAAAATAGTAAGAATAGTTCAAAGTCAGTGCCAAGCAAGAATACTGAAAAATATACGGTGAAGGCAGGTGAGTCTTTGAATAGTATTGCAAGCCGCTTTGGTTTGTCAGGTCGTGAATTAGCAGAGTTAAATGATCTGAAAGCCAATGCAAGTTTACAACGTGGTCAAAGTATTTCAGTCCCTAAAACAGTGACTGAATACAAAGTAAAACGTGGTGATACTTTGATTGGTCTAGCAAGTAAATATGGTATGGACAGCAGTGCACTTGCTGAAATGAATGATTTCACTCCAAGTACACAACTACGTATTGGTGATGTGATTAAAGTTCCAAATCTGTAATTAGGAATGAATCAATTTGTTTCAGTTAAAAGGCTTAGTCTATTCTGTGGGCTAAGCCTTTTTGCTCATTTCGCATGCGCTACTATGCAGACGACACCTTATTTAGCCATGCATGTTCAGCCCAAATATGCAAAGTTAAATGCGATGCCTTATGCCAATCCGAATGCACCTAAAGGGGGAATACTCAGTCAATCTAGTTTAGGCACATTTGATAATTTAAATAGCATGAATGGCAAAGGGAGTTCTATGGAAGGTGTAAATTATCTTTTTGATAGTTTGATGGATCGTGCTTTAGATGAGCCTCGGGTCATGTACCCATTATTAGCTGAAAAAGTGAGTTACGATCCTGATCATCTTAAAGATGTGACCTTCCATTTGAATCCGCAGGCTCGTTTTAATAACGGCCAAGCTTTAACGGCAGAAGATGTTAAATTTACTTTTGATACTTACCAAACCAAAGCCAATTTAGGCTTTCAAATGTATTTGTCGGATTTAGCAAAAACAGAAGTGATTTCTAAGTATCAGGTCAAATTTATTTTTAAGTCCAAGAATAATGTGGAAATGCCACTGATTTTGGCGAGTCTACCGATCTACTCAAAATTGGATTGGAAAAATAAAGATTTTATGCGTGTGACATTGCAACCGATTGTAGGTTCAGGACCTTATATTGTTGAGCGAATTGATGCAGGGCGGAGTATCACTTATAAACGCAGTCCAAACTATTGGGCCAAGGATTTGCCAGTCAATAAAGGGCGTTATAATTTTGATCGACTCAAATATGTGTATTATCGAAATTTAGATGTTAGTTTTGAGGGTTTTAAATCTCGCCAATTTAATTTATATGAAGAAAAAAATATTCGTAATTGGATGACAGCTTATCATTTTCCCGCCGTGCAAGCAGGTCAGATCAAAAAATACAAAGCACGTTTGGGGACACCGCTCGATATTCAAAGCTTGGTATTTAATATTCGTCGTTCACCACTGAATGATATTCATCTTCGTCAGGCACTCACATATGCTTATGATTTTGAATGGCAAAATAAAGCTTTATTCTTTAATCAAAATCAGCGTTTACAAAGCTATTTCGATAATACTGATCTGGCTGCAACAGGTCGACCCAGCGCCGCAGAATTAAAAGTCTTGAAACCTTTCTTCGCTCAACTAAATCCAGTCATACGACAAGGTGTGTTAGCAGATTGGCATTATCCTGTTTCTGATGGTAGTGGTTTCAATCGGCAGAATTTATTGGTTGCACAACAGATTTTAAAAGATGCTGGCTATTTGATTCGTCGTAATCAATTATATGATCGGCAGGGTAAAGCGGTTCGTATTGAATTATTAATGCAGCAAGAAAATCCACAACGTGAGTTGATGCCTTTTGTGCGTAATTTGAATCGTTTGGGAATCCAAGTTAACCTCAGACAGGTGGATGTTCCGCAATATGTGGAGCGAATCCGTCATCAGGATTTCGATATGATGATGTTGAAATTGCCACAGACTTTGACACCCGGTAAAGAGCAAGCCCAGTTTTGGGGGAGTGCTGCTGCGGATGAAGCAGGAAATTATAACTATTCAGGGATAAAGAACCCTGCAATTGATCAAATGATTAACAAAATTGTCGCCGCAAAAACCCGAGAAGAAGTCGTCTTGTATACTCATGTCCTCGATCGTTTATTGCGTGCAGGGTATTATCAAATTCTGACCTATGGTAAACCTGAGCGATGGTTTGCTTATTGGGATATGTATCAGCAACCGAAAATAAAACCGAAACTTTCTGTAGGATGGGAATATTGGTGGGTGGATGGTGCAAAGGCTAAGAAACTCGATCAACCAATACGAAAATCTGACTTAAAATAATGAAGGATCTTATGAGATGGTTCACTATATTCTGAAAAGAATGTTATTGATGATCCCGACATTATTTTTCATTGTGTGGATTAACTTTATTATTGTCCAAATTGCGCCAGGTGGACCTGTCGAACAAGCCATCCAACAGATACAAAATGCACAGGGTTTAGGTACAGGAGCAAGCGCTTCATCTAGCCTAAGTAACTTGGTGCAATATCAGGGCGCACGTGGGCTCAGTTCTGAAATGATTGATAAAATTAAAGCACAATATGGTTTTGATCGTCCTGCACATGAGCGTTTCTGGTTGATGATCAAAGGCTATTTAACATTTGATTTTGGTACAAGCTTTTTTAAAGATAAACCTGTTACGCAATTGCTTTATGAAAAACTGCCTGTCACTTTGTCTCTAGGCTTGTGGAGTACCTTTCTGATTTACCTGATTGCGATTCCATTGGGCATCAAGAAAGCCAAAAATAATGGTTTGTTGTTTGATCAGTCGACTTCGTTGTTGCTGGCGGTGAGTTATGCCATTCCATCTTTTGTTTTTGCGATTTTGCTCATCGTTTTTTTTGCAGGTGGGAGTTATCTACAGTGGTTTCCATTACAAGGACTAGTTTCTGAAAACTTTAATCAGTTAAGTTTTTTCGCCAAAATAAAAGACTATCTATGGCACATGAGTTTGCCGATTCTGGGTATGGTATTGGGGAGTTTTGCTGCACGAACCTATCTGACCAAATATTCTTTTGTAGAAGAATTAAAAAAACCGTATGTTCTGACGGCACGATCAAAAGGTTTAAATGACAATCAGGTACTTTATGGGCATGTTTTTCGTAATGCCATTTTAGTGGTGGTTGCAGCTTTGCCCGAAGCATTGGTGGGTATTTTCTTCGTCGGTAACTTATTTATCGAGATCATTTTTAATCTCGATGGGATTGGCTTGTTGGGTTTTGAAGCAATCACCCAACGTGATTATCCTGTAATTTTTGGAACTTTGTTCTTATTTACCTTATTTGGAATGATTTTACGTTTAATTGGTGATTTGCTTTACCAAATGATTGATCCTCGGATTGATTTTGAAGCGAGGGGTGGAAAATGATGTCACCTCTGATGCGCGCACGATTTCAACGTTTTAGACAAAATAAATTGGGCGTTCGTTGTCTCATTCTATTTTTAATCATTTTTATTTTGTCATTATTTGCTGAGATTATTGCTAACGACAAACCTTTGTTGGTTCGTTATCAGCAGTCTTTTTATTTTCCTATTTTTAAAGACTACCCAGAAACCACGTTTGGTGGTGTTTTTGAAACGGCGACAGATTATCAAGACCCTGCGGTAAAACAACTAATTCAAAATCAAGGCTGGATGATTTCTCCACCCGTTGCATTTTCTTATCAGTCACCAAATCTTTCGCTTACTGTACCAGTTCCCTCCAAACCGAGTTCACAAAACTGGCTTGGAACGGATGATCAGGGACGAGATGTATTCGCTCGTATTCTCTACGGTTTACGTGTTTCTCTCCTATTTGGCTTTGCTCTGACACTTTGTTCCGCCGTGATTGGTGTTATTGTCGGTGCAATTCAGGGCTATTACGGTGGTTGGATCGATTTAATTGGGCAACGTGTCTTAGAAGTATGGGGTGGTTTACCTATGCTTTTTATCGTCATGATTTTGGTCAGTATGTTTAGCCCTAGTGTCTATTGGTTGTTTTTGATCATGTTGTTGTTTGGTTGGACAGAATTAGTGGGTTTAGTCAGAGCAGAGTTTTTGCGTGCCCGAAATTTTGATTATGTTCGTGCGGCTCAAGCCTTGGGTGTTCGTGATCATCAAATTATTTTTAAGCATATTTTACCCAATGCCATGAGTTCTAGCTTGTCGCAAATACCTTTTATGTTGACTGCCAATATTATTGCTTTAACTGCATTAGATTTTCTGGGTTATGGTTTACCACCAGATGCTGCTTCACTTGGGGAGCTATTATTACAGGGTAAAAATAACCTAGATTCACCTTGGTTGGTACTTTCAGGATTCTTTACTTTAGCAATTGTACTTTCTTTACTGATTTATATTGGGGAGGCGGCACGTGATGCATTCGACCCAAGACGATAATACGGTTTCAAATCCAGCTTTATTAAGGGTTAAGCAACTCAGCATTCACAATAAAACAGGACACCGTCTTGTGAAAGATTTGAGTTTTGATGTTTACCCTGCACAGACTGTTGCGATTGTGGGAGAAAGTGGGTCTGGTAAATCAATCAGTGCTTTGGCTTTATTGGGGTTGTTACCTAATAATCTAACAATACAAGGACAAGTTGAGTTTGCAGGTCAAGCGCTGTTGTCTTTAAGTCCAATTCATTTACAGCAGATTCGAGGCAAGCGGATTGCCATTATTTTCCAAGAACCAATGACTGCATTAAATCCTTTGCATCGTGTCGAAAAAATGATGGCTGAAAGCCTGATTTTGCAAGGTATTTCTACAGCGGATATTCGACAACAGACGCTTTCTTTATTGCAGGATGTTGGGATTGCTGAAGCAGCGCAAATTCTTAAATGCTATCCACATGAGTTGTCGGGTGGGCAACGACAGCGTGTGATGTTGGCGATGGCTTTGGCTTTAGAGCCAGAGGTTTTGATTGCGGATGAACCAACAACAGCTTTGGATGTGGTTTTACAGACGCAAATTTTAGCTTTATTAAAAAAACTACAACAGCAACGAAACATGGCGATGATTTTGATTAGCCATGATTTAAATCTGGTTAAGCAATATACAGATCATGTGGTCGTGCTGAATCAAGGTCAGGTAGAAGAGCAGGGTAGTACGACTGAAATTTTTACACATCCCAAAACTGCATATACACGAAATTTACTCAATCACGACTTTGGACAAGCTCTATCGCTAACGCCGAGCGAGACATTACTTGAACTAAAAAATGTCACGGTCAAATATCCTATCAAACGTGGTTTATTGAACCAAATTAAAGCGTATAAGGTCGCAGCGGACTCAATACATTTCAATTTGTCCAAAGGCGAGGCTTTGGGTATTGTTGGTGAGAGTGGTTCGGGAAAATCATCATTGGCTTTAGCGATTGCACGTTTGATTTCAAGTGAAGGCGAAATTTGCTTGCAGTTTCAAAACTTAAATCAACTCAATCAAAAACAACTTCGCCCCCTACGCCGTGATTTTCAAATTGTATTTCAAGATCCATTTAGTAGCCTAAATCCTCGGATGTCTGTTGAACAAATTATTGCGGAAGGGCTTCACCTTCAAAATATTACTAAGCAACGATCTGATGAGGAAATTGATGACGTTTTAACGAAAGTTGAACTCTCTTTGGAGGATAAAAACAAATATCCGCATCAACTTTCAGGTGGTCAACGACAAAGGGTCGCACTGGCACGCGCTTTAGTTTTAAAACCGAAGCTGATTATTCTAGATGAACCGACTTCTGCCTTGGATCGAGTAACACAACGTTCAATCATTGCGTTATTGCGTCGTTTACAGCAACAGGAGCAGATTAGTTATTTATTTATCAGTCATGACTTGCAAGTCATTAAAGCCTTGTGCCAAAAAGTCATGGTGATGCATCATGCGAAAGTATTGGAATATCAAGCAACAGCACTTTTATTTAGTCAGCCTCAAACAGCGTATACCCGTCAATTGATTGCCTCGAGCGAATATTAGCATTGAAATTAAATTGACATATGATATTGTCAGTTTATCGGAAGAACGCTTGACAGTTACAATAATCAGATTAAATTAGAGCAAATACTCTAATGAAGACAGAGGATGACCATGAGTCAGATTGCAGACAGTATTCAAATTCGTAATACCACATTTAAAAACCGTATTATAAAAGGGGCAATGAGTGAAGCACTTGCTAATCACGAAGGGCAGCCAAATGAATTGCACATAGGCTTGTATGAGGCTTGGGCAAAAGGTGGTTTAGGTTGTGCGATTACAGGCAATGTGATGGTCAATATTGCTGCCAAAAATGAGCCTGGCGTGGTTGCGATTGAAACTGAACGTGACTTAGCAAAATTAAAGCAATGGGCTGATGTTGGTAAAAAATATGGCATGGTGCAGTTGATTCAATTGTCTCACCCTGGTCGCCAATGTCCAAAAGGTTTGAATAAAGAAACTGTTGCGCCATCGGCAGTTCCTTTTAGTCCAATGCTTGCAGCAATGTTTGGAACTCCTCGAGAACTTAAACATGAAGAAATCTTAGATATTATTCAACGTTTTGCAACAGCCGCAGCAGTGTGTGAAAAAGCAGGATTTGAAGGTGTGCAGCTCCATGGTGCACATGGTTATCTGATTAGCCAGTTTCTATCTCCATTAACCAATAAACGTACCGATCAATGGGGTGGTTCGATTGAGAATCGTATGCGTTTCTTGGTGGAAATTTATAAGGCTGTACGCGCAGCAACATCAGAAAACTTTATTATTTCTGTGAAACTTAATTCAGCTGATTTCCAACGTGGTGGAATCACAGAAGAAGATGTCATTACTGTATTCAAAACCATTGATGAAGCTGGTATTGATATTATCGAAATCTCAGGTGGTACCTATGAAGCACCTGCAATGGCAGGTGCTAAAGCTGAATCACGTAAAGCCAGTACCATTGCACGAGAAGCGTATTTCTTAGAATTTGCTGAAAAAATTCGTCAGCATGTGGCATGCAAATTGATGGTAACGGGTGGTTTCCGTACAGTAGCAGGAATGAATGCAGCGCTTCAAAGTGGTGCATGTGATTTTATTGGTATTGCTCGACCACTTGCAGTGGAAACGGATCTTACTGATCGTTTAATTGCAGGCAATGATGTACGTTATGCCGTGAATCAAATTAAAACAGGAATTCCTTTTGTCGATAAAATGGCAATCATGGAAATTATTTGGTATGCGGCACAATTTAAAGCGATTGGGCAGGGTAAAAAACCAAATCCTAAATTGTCACCTTTAATTGTGTTTTTAAATTATGCAAAAGGCAATATTAAGGCTGTTGTTAAAGGTCGAGTGAATTCGCGTAAATCGGCATAACTGAATTACCACGCCATCGTCCAATAAGATTGAAACGTAGAAGCAGACCATTGTCCTTTGATTAAAGATTTTTTAAAGGCGGGTCTGTTTTCTATTTGGGCTAAATAACGCTGTATATGTTTACATTGATGGTTGTTTTGTGCGCAAGCCAATAATGGAAACCACATCAAAATATCTGCAACCGTAAATTGATTCCCAGCAAACCATAAATGATCTTTTAAATACTTATCAATCATGGTCATTTGTTGCTGTAACGATGGATTTAAATAGCCTTGATCAAATCCATATTTTAAAAATTTTGAAACGAAGCGAACAGGAAATGGTGTGCGTTGTACAATTTGGTGAAAAATTTGTTTGAGCAATAGGTCTGGAATAAATGTGGCTTCACAATAATTTTTCCAATAATAAAAACTTTGAAGTTGTGATCCTAATAATTTAGTTTGCCCTAATTGGGGATATAGATAAGACAAGTAATCAATAATTGCTGAAGTTTCGGCTAAGATAAAAATTTGTTCTTGATTTATTATTTCAACGGTAGGAAATTTCGATAATTGATGCGGTGAATTTTTCTTTTGATCTGTGTTTGAATGGTGGTTGATGACTAACTCGTAGGGAAGTCCTAATTCTTCTAAAAACCAAACGATGCGCTGAGAACGTGAATTTTGTAAGTGGAATAAACGGATTTGCATATTAGGTTTAAATTTATGGTTTGGATCTATTTTTAGTATAGGGTAGAAAATATGCTAAGAATAATAAAATAGATTTTTCAAAATAATTATTTTGTAGCAGCTCTATTTATAAAGAACCAATAAAAAAGCCACTGTCTTAAAGATGCAGTGGCTTTTTAGTATTTGGCGTCCCTACGGGGATTCGAACCCCGGTTACCGCCGTGAAAGGGCGATGTCCTAGGCCTCTAGACGATAGGGACTTCTTGAGGTGGGTGTATATTAGGGCTCTGTCACTAAACTGTCAAGAAGATGAGGAGACAGTTTGTTCAAAATATAGCAAAACAGTTCAGCCGTCTTTTGAGTATCGTACAATGCAGAATGAGCCTCTTTGCCATCAAACTCGATGCCAGCTTGAATACAAGCACGTGCTAGTACTGTTTGACCAAACATGACGGCACTCAAAGTTACAGTATCAAATACCGAAAAGCTGTGAAAAGGATTCTGATTTTTTGTACCAGATCGAGCAATTGCAGCTTGTAAAAAGCCTAAGTCAAAGTGAGCATTATGTCCTACCAATACTGCATGGGTACAATGCTGTGCTTTGCGGACTTCCGTGAGTGATTTGAAAATACGACGTAAAGCTGTCCGCTCATCTTCGGCCATCGCAACACGCATCGGATTAAAAGGATCAATTCCAATGAAGTCTAATGAGCGACGATCTAAGTTTGCACCTTCAAAAGGATTGATGTGTGCATGGAATGATGGGCCAGGTATGAACTGGCCTTGCTCATCATAGATAATCGGGATACAAGCAATTTCAAGTAATGCGTCAGTCTGGGAATTAAAACCTGCTGTTTCAACATCAACAACAACAGGTAAGAATCCACGAAAACGCTGACCAATAACAGGAGCTTTGTTTTCTTCTTGTGTCACACTTTTCTCCATTGCAGTGTTTTACCTGCATGAAGTGGAATGATTTTTTGATCTTCTAGATAATCAAAAGATTCAGCAACCGTATTTTCTTCTTTCACTAAAGTGATAGTTGAAGTATTACGCGGTAAGCCATAGAAGTCAGCACCGAACATACTTGCGAAACCTTCTAAACGTTCTAACTTACCCACTTGATCAAAGGCTTGTGCATAAAGTTCAATTGCATTTGGTGCACTATAGCAACCCGCACATCCACATGCATTCTCTTTAGCATTCTGAGCATGTGGTGCACTGTCAGTACCCAAGAAGAATTTTGGATTACCACTAGTTGCAACTTCTAATAATGTGGTTTGATGCGTTTGACGCTTTAAAATTGGCAAACAATAGAAGTGAGGTTTCACACCACCGACCAACATGTCATTACGGTTAAAGAGCAAGTGTTGCGGTGTAATCGTTGCGGCAACATTACGATCTTGTTCAAGTACAAAATTTGCAGCATCACTTGTCGTAATATGTTCTAACACAACTTTTAATTTTGGGAATTGCTTTAATAAAGGCGATAAAATTTCGTCAAGGAAGCGTTTTTCACGATCAAAAATATCGACATGATTGTGAGTAACTTCGCCATGTAACAACAACGGAACTTGGTGTTCTTCAAGTTGTTCAATCACGGCATAGACTTTACGAATATCGCTAACGCCATTATCCGAATTTGTCGTTGCGCCAGCGGGGTAGAGTTTGATCGCATTTACATATTCGGATTCTTTGATTTTAAGAACTTCTTGAGGTGAAGTGAAATCTGTAAAATAAAGAACCATACGCGGATCAAAATGTAGTCCTTCTGGAACATGAGCGAGAATACGATCTCGATATGCCAAAGCTTCTTCTACAGTTTTGACTGGTGGAACTAAGTTCGGCATACAGATCGCGCGTGCAAATTGTTTCGCAAGATCTGGAACAGTACGTTTTAAAGCTAATCCATCACGCAAGTGAGCGTGCCAATCATCTGGCTGTAAAAGTGTAATCGTATTCAAGGTGTACTTCAGGCTTAAAAAATAATATAAATAATAATGCATATAGTGTGAAAATGGTAACTACAATTATGGATAAGTGGTTACGCAAAGCGCATGAAAATATGAGAAATTGTGTTATTTTTATGCTGGACAAGAATACAGCATTATAAGAAGAGTGAGAGGGATGGAAAATCAATATGATATTAAGCAGTTATGTAAAGAAAAAGAAGATCTAGAACAGTTAATCATTGCACATTCTAGAACCAAGAAAACAAAAAAAAATTTGCCTACCCAACTCGAAAATGAGTTTTGGCAATTTAATATTGATCGAACTAGAATCAATGCGATTCAGTTCTTTGGTCAAGGGGTAATTACATATGCGATTTTTGTACTTTTGATTTTACCGTCGAATTTGTTGGTCATTCGAACAAGCACCCATTTTATTTTAGATTTTGTATATAGCATTTTAAGCTTGGTTGTTGTCGCGGCAGCACTATTTTTATTTTGGGCATTTTCTCGTTTTAGACGGCTTAACCCATTATTTTATCCTGCAACCTGTGTGATTGTATTTTGTACAATTGTCATTCCCTCATTGTTAATGATGAGTATTTCTAATCTGGTGCTACAAAACCAGTCGATGGTGTTGATTGCATTCTTATATATGCTGGGTTTTATTTTGAGTGGGCTTAAACCCAAACATATGTTATGGATTGGTTCTTCAGCAGCAATTGTGATCTTATTGTCGTTATACTTTCTCAAAGTACCCTGTGATTTTTTAATGCTAGGGCGTACGTTTATAGGAAGTCTATTGTTGGGTTTTTCGATTAGTGTAATGCTTACCTCTAAGGACAGGAAATTATTTCTAAAAACTAAAATATCTGAAATTGATGAGAAAATTCTACGCTTACAAGCATCTGAACTTTTACATTTAAGCCAACATGACGAGTTAACAAAAGTTTCGAATAGACGTACATTTGAAGAAATGTTTAGTTATTACTATGAACTCGCATGTAAAGAAAGTAAGGCCATGTCCGTATTATTTATAGATATTGATTATTTTAAAAATTATAACGATTTTTATGGTCATCAGATGGGGGATCAAGTCATTTCCGCGATTGCGAAAATGATTAAAAGCTCAATTCGGCACATGGATTTCATTGCACGTTATGGGGGCGAGGAATTTGTGGTGCTTTTACCAGAAACATCTGCTCAAGGTGCATATGCTGTAGCAACCAATATTTATCGAGCGATTGATCGGCAGATGATTCAACATGAAAAATCACTAGTTTCTAATCATGTGACCATTAGTTTGGGTATTACGGTGTTTAATGGAAACCCTAAAATTAGTCAAGATTCGGTGATTCATACTGCGGATAAAGCGCTATATAGAGCGAAACAACTTGGACGTAATCAGATTTACTATCAACCACTTCCGAGTGTTGAGTAAAGAATACAAAAACCGAATACCACAAGTATCCGGTTTTTGTATTGAACAATCTAACTTATTCGAGGAATTTAACGGTAACGCCAGAGCGTACTTTTCCACCGAGGTCATTGGCATCCCAGTTGGTAAGACGGATACAACCGTGTGATGCTGTCTTGGAAATTAATGATGGGTTTGGCGTACCATGAATACCAAAGGATTTTTTACTTAAACCAATCCAGATATTGCCCACAGGTGCATTTGGGCCTGGTGGTAAGGTCAGTGGTTTAAGGTTTTTTCCTTGAATAAAGTTTGATGGCGAATAGCTGTAGTATGGATTTTTCGCAACACCGACTACTTTATAGGTACCTGTTGGAGAAGGCGTGTCAGAACTACCAATTGTCGCAGGAAATGACGCAATCATCTGGTTACGGCTATTAAACAGATAAAGCTGTTTTGCGCCTTTATGCGCCACGATTAAATGGATGTCTTCAGGCAAGTCGTTACGGACATTGGCAACAACAATTTTTTCACCTGCTTTCTTAAAGGTTGCAGTTGGATTTAATTTTTTGAGGAAACCTTCATCCATATGAAACTTTTCGCCCAACATCTCTGTTACACTCGTGTAGTACAAACCTTTCATTTTTGCTTGTAATGCATAGTCAGAAGGGATTGAATTTGCGTAAGGACCTTTTAAATCTGCATCCGTAATCGTGTATTCAACATAAGTTGGTTTAGTTTGTTGAGCGACTAAAGCATCCCAAGTTTCTTTAGTCAATTGACCTGTTGGTGTAAGGCCATTCATTTGTTGAAATGAAGCAATTGCTTTTAGTGTATTTTTACCATTTGAGCCATCAATTGCGCCTGGTGAGGCGTGAGCATTATTCAACATCACATGCGCACGTGCATATACAGGAAATTGACCTTTACCAATATTTTCATACCAGTCAGCTGTATTCAAACTGTCTAAAGTCCATGAAACTTTGACAGCTGGTGCTGTTGTAGTCGTGGTATCGGGTGCATTTTCTAGTTTTTGAGACACTGCCGAAGCAGCTCCCGTATTGACTTGTGGCTCAGAAGCAGCTTGAACAGCAACACTTGATGCGGATTGAGCCATTACACTCGATGCAGCAGAACGCTCGATAGATAGTGGATCAATAGGATCTTGAACTGGAGCTGAAATTTTTTTTGGATTTAATGGTTGCTCAGTTGTTGGGGCAGCAAAAGCAACATTAGCAAGAATACAACTTAAACTCATAGCGAGTAATGAGCGAACAAACATGTAATTCAACCTTAAGAATTATTCATATTGAGATATAAGATATTGCAAGTATTACAGAAAATAGAACAGCTTGCAGTAGCAGTTTTGTGTCCAAGTAAAAAAATAGTTGAAGTCTGATTTGTTGTATGGGTTTTCAATTATAAATTCGAGGTTAACTTTGCTATGATGCACTCAACATGAAAAAATTTAGAGATTGGTAATGACAACGTTGAAAAATGATCGTTTTTTACGAGCTTTATTACGTGAACCTGTAGACACCACACCCGTTTGGATGATGCGTCAAGCAGGGCGTTATTTACCAGAATATCGTGAAACTCGTGCTCAGGCAGGCGATTTCTTATCTCTATGTAAAAATACTGAATTTGCCTGCGAGGTAACATTACAACCGTTACGCCGCTATGAGCTTGATGCTGCGATTTTATTTTCCGATATTTTGACTATACCTGATGCTTTAGGTTTAGGTTTGTATTTTGAAACAGGTGAAGGACCAAAGTTTCATAAAACAGTGCGCACTGAACAAGATGTAGCGAATTTACCTAAACTAAATTCTAAATCAGATCTCGCTTATGTCATGAATGCAGTTTCAACGATTCGATCTGCTTTAAATGGACAAGTGCCGCTGATTGGTTTTTCGGGCAGCCCTTGGACCTTAGCAACCTATATGGTTGAAGGTGGTTCAAGTAAAGAATTCCGCTTCATTAAGAATATGATGTATGCGCAACCCGAAGTTTTACATGCCTTACTTGATCATCTTGCTGATTCAGTGATTGATTATCTGAATGCTCAAATTGATGCAGGCGCTCAAGCGATTCAAATTTTTGATAGCTGGGGTGGTGCGCTAGCGCATAGGGAATATATTGAATTTTCATTGAACTATATGACCAAGATTATTGCAGGATTACAACGTGAAAAGGATGGTCAACGTATTCCGATTATTGTGTTCACCAAAGGTGGCGGTCAGTGGTTGGAGACAATGTTGACCACAGGCGCTGATGCGTTTGGCCTAGATTGGACTACACCGCTTTATACTGCACGTGATGTGGTCGCAGGGCGTGCTGCTTTACAAGGGAATTTAGATCCTGCTGTGCTTTATGGTTCAGCTGCTTCAATTGAAAAATCTGTGAAAGCGATGTTGGATGATGCGTATGCCAATGGTGAAAAAACAGGGTATATCGCAAACTTAGGTCATGGTATTACCCAATGGGTCGATCCAGCACAGCCTAAGATTTTTGTAGATACTGTTCATGAATACAGTACTAAATATTTAGATTGATATTTTTAATCATTTCAAAGTAAACGCGCTAGGATCAGTTTTGTGCAGTTGATTGTATTACCGCTCAACTTTATCTTTAAGGCAGCTTCGGCTGCCTTATTTGGGTTGTTGCTTTTGATTGCATTTGCAGTCACCGCACCGATGGGAAGTCATGAACATTGGGGATTTTTTCGTTACGATTATTTGTTGTTTTATGCACTGATTATTCAAGCCTGTCTGATTTATTTAAAGCTCGAATCGTGGGCAGAAGCGAAAGTGATTGCTTTATTCCATTTCATGGCGATGGGAATGGAAATATTTTTGACCCATCCAGCGATTGCCTCATGGCAATATCCTCAACCAGCCATATTTAAATTACTGACTGTGCCATTGTTTGCAGGGTTTATGTATTCAGCAGTGGGTAGTTTTTTTGCTCGGTCTTTGCGACTGTATAATGTTTCATTCGAGAATTTGCCGAATTTTGGCAACATGTTGTGCCTGGCAGTTTTGTCTTATTTAAATTTCATGACCAAGTTTTTTATTGCTGACTATCGAATGGTTTTATTTGTTTGGAGTATTATTATTTTTTGGAAGACCAAACTTTATTTTCAATTACAACAGTATCAGTTCAAAGTTCCGATGTTACCTGTACTATTGGTGCTTGCATTCTTGATCTGGATTGCAGAAAACATTAGTACATTTTATAAAATTTGGTTATATCCGAGTCAAGTTGATGCTTGGCATATGGTGGGTTGGGGCAAGTTAGGTTCGTGGTATCTATTATTACTTTTAAGTTTAGTTTTGGTTTTAAAAATATTAGGTGTGCGAGATAAAAATGGATCTTGGCGATTGCGTTAAAAGATTTTAGTCGTGCAAAAGGAGCTTTTATTGAGCTCCTTTTTGTTATGAATATTTCATATATATTTCAAAATTTATTTGCTAAAAAGTTTAACCTCGTTATGTTAATCCTTGTGTAAGAACAATTACACAGCACAATAGTGATAACAAATAGTTAAAAATAATTGAGACTGGAGACATTTCTTATGTTAAAAAAAATTGCATTAGCAGCTTTGCTAGCAGCTGGCTCAAGTGTTGCAATGGCTGATAATGATCTTGGTTGCGGTGCTGGTACACAAATTTGGGCAGGTCAAAAAGGTATTGCACCTAAAATCCTTGCCGCAACAACCAATGGAATTTTTACTAACCAATTTTAGGGATTACATTCGGTACTTTAGGATGCCGTCAAGGTGGTACAGTAACGGCTCAAGTTGTGACATTTACCAATGAAAATGCAGAGTCTTTAGCGCGTGATATGGCGGTTGGTCAAGGCGAAAGCTTAAATGTACTTGCTGAATTAATGCAAATCAAAGCCAACGACAAAGCACGCTTCTTTGGTGTGTCTAAAGCAAACTTTGCTGAAATTTATTCAAGCAAAAATACAAACTCACTTCAAGTTTTAGATGCTTTACAAAGCGTAATGGTAAAAGACGCTGTGCTTAAAGCATACGTTTAATACGTTTGAACATAAAACCCTGTCTTAATGGCAGGGTTTTCTTATACCTATTCTGATTATTTAAGAAATTGCGATTGAATGAAATTAGCTACTTTTGTATTTACGTCTTTGATATGTCATTTTACATATGCCTCGGTTGAATCTAATTTACAAAAGTATTTAGACCTTGCTCAACAAAAACAATTAGATCAGAAAACCACATGGCAACGCTTGATGTATGCCGATCAAAAACAAAACAGTGAAGTCACTTATGCTGGTTATTTTTATGCCACAGATGGAAAAACAAATTTAAATCGCGAATTACAAGCAGATATTGAAGCCTTGTTTCGTGAAGCCCCAGATAACCAATCCATTCGTTGTAAGTTTCCTGCACGTAGTCGTTGGTTGATGCAGCAACTCAATATTGATGTACAACAACTTCCAAAAGTAAATTGCGTTGAATTTAATGATTGGATCAATCAAATCAAGCCGCATAAAGCCACTTTGATTTATGCCACTGACTTTATGGGCAATCCGAGTTTGATGTTTGGGCATACTTTGCTACGTTTAGACCCTAAAGATCAGAAACAACTCAATTTGGTTTCCTATGCAGTAAATTATGCGGCCACAGTGAAAGGTGATGATAACTGGTCTTATGCATGGAAAGGTCTAACAGGACAGTATTCTGGTGAATATTCAATAATGCCGTATTATCGTAAAGTAAAAGAGTATGGTGATTTTGAAAGCCGTGATCTATGGGAATATGAGCTAAATTTAACACCTGAAGAAACTCGTTTTTTGGTTGAACATATTTGGGAAATGCAGCATGTGAGTTTTCCCTATTATTTCGTCAGTGATAATTGTGCTTATCGTTTATTAGGCCTAATTGATTTAGTACGTCCCGATTTAAACCTAAAACAGCAGTTTAGTTACGCTGCAATTCCAATCGAAACCTTAAAGGCTGTTGATCAGCAAGCTTTAGTTAAAGAAGTGGTCTATCGTCCAGCATTGGAAACTCAACTACTTTCGCAAGCCAAACAACATGGTACAGATTTGGCTAAAGTTGCCCATCAAATTACTTTTACCGAGACTGACCAAGTTCAATCCATGCTAAAAACATATAGTCAGCAAGATCAGGCCAAGATTTTAGAAATGGCTTACGATGATTTATATCTAAAATATATCAGCCGTCAAGTTGATGCCAATATTGCTCAGCCAAAATTAAGGCAGCTTCTTGCTGAAAGAAGTCAAATTCAAGTTGAAAAGCAACGTCAACAACCAGAGCACCCTAAAAAACAGCCTGTAGAAGGGCATCATGCACGTAATTTGTCAGTGAATGTGGGTGATGTGCAAGGACAAAAGTTTGTGGAGCTGGGTCATCGTCAGGCCTATCACGATTTGATTGATCCGCAAGGAGGTTATCGCACAGGCACACAATTACTGTTTTTAGATGGTAGTCTGCAATATCGTGATGACAAGCTCAAGCTCGAACATTTAGATCTATTATCGGTGAATTCTTATAATCCAGTTCAACCTTTTAAATCGCCGTTAACTTGGGGATTTAATCTAGGTTGGAAACAGGAAGCAATTGAAACTGGGAAGTTCAGTGAAGATGTGCAACATGGCGTGATGAATCTAAATATGCAAGTTGGTTATAGCATGGCAGATTATGATCGTCGACATCTGTGTTATGCCCAACTACAAAGCCATGTTCAAGGTGGAAAAAAATTAGATAAAGGTTGGCGTGTTGGAGCTGGGCCGACTGTAGGTTGTATGAACGTATGGTCTGATAATATTAATAGTGTGGTGCAAGTTGAACTGCCGTATTGGCAAGATCAGAACCAGTGGAATTTAAGAGTCGGTACACAGCTACAATATAGTCTGAATACAAATCATGCTCTGCATCTGAATTGGGATTTTGAACAACAAGATCATAAAGACTGGAATAAAGTAGGTTTAGGCTATGTTCTGTTTTTTTAGATAAGATATCACTAGGATCAGGCTAATTTCCAGTATCTAGACTTCAACGATGACGTAGTATTTTTTAACCGCTTCAATGACTTCAAATGTACCGACAAATGAGGGTGGGATAATCCCTGCATTTCCAGTAGTCACTTCAATAAAAGAATTGGTTTTTTCATCGTGGATACGAACAATACCTTCAATGATTTGAAAAAACTCTTGTTTATTGTCAGCAAACTGAATATTCCATGCACCCACTTCACATTGCCAAATTCCACAGCTCATGTGTGGATGTTCATACAAGCTATAAGTCAGGCGTTCTGGGTTGCCTTTAACCAAGCGATCAGGACGAGGGTAGTCAATAGTCGCTTCGCCCTGAGAAAGTTGCCCCTGACCAGCAAGATAAATGGATGACATGGTAGATACTCAGATCAATAACTTTCAGGAACGGCACTTAAAAACTCACGGCGAGCTTCCTTGTCTGTCTTGAACTCACCAATAAACGAAACAGTACGGGTGGTGGATTCCTGCTTGCCTACACCACGCATCATCATACACATATGCGCTGAATCAATTACTACAGCCACACCACGTGCCTGAGTGACTTCTGCAACTGCTTCTGCGATTTGCTGAGTCAAGTTTTCTTGAATTTGCAAACGACGCGCAAACATTTCTGTAATACGTGCAAATTTAGAAAGACCTAAAACTTGACCTTCAGGTAAATAAGCAATATGGACACGACCATAAAAAGGGAGAAGGTGATGTTCACAAAGCGAATAAAACTCGATATTTTTGACCAATACCATTTCATGGTTATCGGATGGGAAAACCGCACTATTTGTAACTTCTTCAAGGGTTTTGCTATAACCAGAAGTTAAAAAAGAAAAAGCTTTAGCCGCACGCATAGGCGTATCTTTTAAGCCTGGGCGATTTAGATCTTCGCCAACGGCAGTTAAAATATTTGCGTACGATTGCTGCATAGACATAACAATGTTCACTTAGGTGGGTTGAACAAAACGGGAATTGTATCAGAAAACGACTCAAAAACTTAATTTTGAACCAAATGCCGATTATTGTTTGTGCTTTGGGTTCTTTTCTGCACGTTTTAAGAGCACTAAAACAGCACCCGTACCCCCTTGATTTTCAGGTGCGCTGACAAAAGCAAGCACATCACGATGTTGTCTAAGCCAGCCATTGACATAGGTTTTTAAAATGGCTTCAGGGCCTTTACCGTGAACAATTTTGATGACATTTTGATTTTCATCTTTTGCCATTTGAATGATTTGTAGAACGGCTGCTCGGGCTTGTTCAACGGTACAACCATGTAAATCGACTGCTTCAAACCAACGAGTTTTACCTGTTTTTAAATCTTCAAATACTTTGTGCTGCAAGGTTGCAATGCGATAGCTTAAAGTCGCTTGGCTTGCCACTGGATTTAAGATCGCTTGAGTATCCGAAATTTCTGTAAGCTCTTGCTCTGCACCACCTTCTGCCGCAGCACGTTTTGCCAAGGTTTGGGCATCAACTTTTTTGAGACGTGTGACTTTGGTGTCGGCAATATTTTGATTGTCGATTGGTTTTACCCCAAGCAGGGCTTTTTTAAAAAGCTCAGTATCTTCCAACTCTTCTGCAATGGCTGGAGCTTTTTGTGACTCTGCTTGTTTTGCAATAGCACTTGCTTGAGGATTAGAGATTTGCTTTTTAAAGGCTTTCAGTAAGTTAAACTGATCTTTAGAAAGCGATGAATCATGTTTACTCATAAGTTTAGAAAAATAGGCAAGATACGAGAGATGTAAAATTATAGTCTGAAACCGTGATGATTTGAACCAAATTGCATTCATGGAGCGATATGAGCTTTAAAATTATGATAAATGCTTCAAAGTATAGAAGGGATAAATTGATTTAGTTTGTTTATCCATTATCTACGGAAGCTACGTTTGGAATTTTTCATTTATTAATAGGGAGTTAGAATCCTTATAATTCGTGATTGGTTTAAGCCTTTATTTTTAAAACGGTCGTACAGTTCAAAGCAAATATGTTGGTTAACTTGAACACGAGGTAAAGTATCATCGAAGTCAAAATAACGAATATAACCAGATTGATCCATCACAATTGCAAGGCGCTCGAAGTGACCTTTCCGTTTCTGAAAAGTTTTATATTGTTCTACTACACCGCATTCTTCAGATTTAGTAAATGTATCTACAGGGGAAAAGTACATTGCACTGCTAATAAAGATGACTCCAGGAATTAAACTAAAGAAATAAAATACTCTTGGATCTTTGAACCTCTGAATTTTTTGATAGCAATAGAGATGACTATAAATTGGAAAGCCAACTAAAAAAATCAGCCCTAGAATTAATAAAAAATTACTCATGTTTTTTCATTAGTCTTTAATCGTTGATTAATCTATTGGTATTGTCTAACTCTAATTTTTATTATTTATTAATAACTTATATTTGATTCTAGCATCATTTAAAAGGTTCAAGGCAAAATTTCACCTTGAACCTAATTCGCTTAGATCTGCTCAGGCTTTCCAAATAATTCTGCAAATGCTTGATCTGGACGAGGCTGTTTCATAAAGCTTTCACCAACAAGGAAAGTATGAATATCATTGGCTTGCATCATTTCTACATCAGCAGGCGTTGCAATACCACTTTCTGTGACTAAAACACGAGAAGCAGGCAATAATTTCTTTAAACGTAATGAAGTATTTAAATCAACATCAAAGGTTTTAAGATTACGGTTATTCACACCCAAGATACATTGCTCAGAAAGTTTTAGAGCACGTTCTAATTCATATTCATCATGCACTTCGACCAACACATCCAACTGATGCTCAAATGCAGTTTTCGACATTTCCTCAAGCTGTTGATCTGATAAACATGCCACGATCAATAAAATACAATCGGCATGCAGCGCACGTGCTTCAACAACATTATAAGGATCAACCAAGAAATCTTTACGCAACGCAGGTAGGCCACAGTGATTACGTGCAATCGCAATATTTTCGTCTGCGCCTTGGAAGAAATCCACATCTGTCAATACAGACAAGCAAGCAGCACCTGCTTGTTCATATTGCTGTGCAATCTCCGCAGGATTGAAATCTGCACGAATCACACCTTTAGAAGGTGACGCTTTTTTAATTTCAGCAATCACGGCGGGACGTTTATGTTGCAAAGCTTTAGCAAAACCACGCACGGGTGTTGCTTCTTTTGCCCACTGTTCGACATCGTGTAGGCTACGTTGTTTTAAACGTGTTGCAAGCTCCTCATGTTTGCGGTCAACAATTTTACCTAAAATGGTATTTTGAATATCGATCATGAGAAGTCCTTAGTCTGCCTGATATTGTTTCAATGTCTTGGTAAATTCAGCCAAGATACTCATTTTTTCTAAGGCTTGTCCGCCGTACAGAATATCTTGAGCAAACTCAACTGCTTGCTTGTAAGTCTTGGTGATACCAGCAACATAAATACCTGCACCTGCATTGAGTGCAATCATGTTTGCTGCTTTTTCACCAATATCTGATTTATCTCGGCTTAAAGCATCTTTGATTAGCTTTAAGCTTTCTTCTGAACTATTCACCACTAAACCAGTCAGTGTTTGAGAAGGAATACCAACTTCATCAGGCGTTAGTGTCCATTCGCTAATTTCACCATCTTTAAGTTCAGCCACAGTTGTCGGGGCTGCAAGACTGATCTCATCTAAACCATCTTTAGAGTGTACAACCAGTACATGCACTGCACCCAACTGCTTTAATACTTCAGCGATAGGGCGGCATAACTCATCTGAAAATACCCCAATCACAAAACGATTCACACCAGCAGGATTGGTTAATGGGCCAAGTAGATTGAAAATACTACGAATACCTAGCTCACGACGAGGTGCAACTGCATAACGCATGGCTTTATGATGATTTGGTGCAAATAGGAAACCTACCCCCATTTCACGGATGCAGCGTTCGGTTTGTTGCATATCTAAATCAAGCTGAATTCCCATTTGTTCGAGTACATCGGATGAACCTGACTTACTCGACACGCCACGGTTACCATGTTTGGCAATCGTTGCACCAGCAGCAGCGATAACGAAACTTGAAGCTGTAGAGACGTTAAATAAATTCTGACCATCTCCACCTGTGCCGACAATATCGACCAAGTGAGGAATATCACTCACATCAATCTTAATTGCAAACTCACGCATAATGCGTGCTGCTGCAGTGATTTCATCAATACTTTCACCTTTCATGCGCAAGCCCATCATCAGCGCACCGATTTGTGCATCAGTTGCTTCGCCCTGCATAATGCTACGCATGACATCTTCCATTTGTGGCTGGGTAAGATGAATGTTTTTGGTAATGTGATTAAGAGCCTGTTGGATGTTCATTTATGCATAAATCTCTAAAAAATTCTTAAAAATTTGATGACCATGTTCGCTCAAAATAGATTCGGGATGGAACTGAACGCCTTCAACAGGAATTGTTTTATGTTTCACACCCATAATTTCTTCAATTGTGCCATCTGTTTGGTTCGTCCAGCACGTCACCTCTAGACATTCTGGCAACGTTTCTTGCTCAATTACCAATGAATGGTAACGTGTCGCAGCAAACGGGGAAGGTAAGTGACTAAAAATTCCTTTGTCACTGTGATGCATATCAGATAAACGACCATGCATAACCGTTTTAGCGCGGATAATCTTGCCACCAAATGCCTGCCCAATCGCTTGATGCCCAAGACAGACACCCAATAAAGGAATTTTACCCGCAAAATGGTTAATTGCTGGAATAGAAATTCCTGCTTCACTTGGTGAGCAAGGACCTGGGCCTATAACCAAGTATTTTGGCTGCCATCGTTCAATGTCCTCTAATGTCACTTGATCATTACGAACGACTTTTACTTCTTGGTTCAACTCGCCAAAATACTGGACGATGTTGTAAGTAAATGAGTCATAGTTGTCGATCATTAGAAGCATGACTTTATAACCTTTTGAAAAATAATTGCTTTATTGAGCTGTTAATGTGATTACTCTATTCTAAAGTTATATTTCTTTAGGATTTGTTGAAGCTTAAAGGAATATGTTGAAAATAGAGAAGAATAATCATAACAAAAACAAATGATCAATGTTGAATATTTCAATTACCCGATGTTTAGCTAGATTTAATTACTTAATGAAAGAAATCGTGTTTAAAAATCAGAATAAACTTAATAAATTTAAAGGTTTGAGTAAAAATATACAAAGTGAACCAAAAGTCTAAATGAATTGATTGGAATGAAGTTCAAAAGAATGATATAAAAAGCGAATTTATGCTGACTCATGATAGTGTAAATTGCACTACATTAGTTCTCTGTTATATGTTTTGCACCACTTTGGTTCGTTATGTCTATTTTGGGGACGAGCTGAGATCGGAATGTTTAAATATGGTGCATTTGTGAAAGCAAACATTATAGTGGACATAGGACATGGAGCTTAAAGCATTTTTTCTGCAAAGAATTTCAATGTTTTAGGTATGCTTTACAATTGTTGGTATGATAATTGCTAATTATATATCAACAACTAACACGCACTTAACAAGTGCATAAAAATTTCATTGGAGCAAATGAGCATGGCGAACAAGGTCCTTCAACTCATCAAAGAAAGTGGCGCAAAATGGGTCGATTTTCGCTTTACTGATACTAAGGGTAAAGAGCAACACGTAACTTACCCAGCTGACACAATTGATGAAGATACATTTGAAGACGGTAAAATGTTTGATGGTTCTTCAATCGCTGGTTGGAAAGGCATTGAAGCTTCTGACATGATCTTACGTCCAGATGCTGAAACAGGTTTTCTTGACCCGTTCTTTGCTGAACCAACAGTTGTTGTAACTTGTGACGTAATCGAGCCTTCAACTGGTCAAGGTTACGAGCGTGACCCACGTTCGATTGCTCGTCGTGCTGAAGAATATTTAAAATCTACTGGTATCGGTGATACTGCATTCTTTGGTCCAGAACCAGAATTCTTCGTTTTTGACGAAGTGAAATGGGACATCGATATGTCTGGCGCACGCCACACATTGATCGCTGAAGAAGCTGCATGGTCTACTGGTAAAGATTACGAAGCTGGTAACTCAGGTCATCGTCCACGCGTTAAAGGTGGTTACTTCCCAGTTCCTCCAGTTGACTCTCATCAAGACATGCGTGCTGAAATGTGTGCACGTATCGAAGACATCATGGGCCCTGGTCGTGTAGAAGTACATCACCACGAAGTTGCTTCTTGCCAATTAGAAATTGGTGTGAGCTTCAACACTATGGTTCGTAAAGCGGACGAAGTTCAGCAGTTCAAATATGCAGTTTGGAACGTTGCTCATCAATATGGCAAAACAGCGACATTTATGCCTAAGCCAATGGTAGGTGATAACGGTTCTGGTATGCACGTTCATATGTCTATCTCTAAAGATGGCAAGAACTTGTTTGCTGGTGATGAATATGCTGGTTTATCTGAAATGGCATTGTTCTTCATTGGTGGTATCATCAAGCACGCTCGTGCATTGAATGCAATCACGAACCCAGGTACAAACTCTTATAAGCGTTTAGTTCCACACTACGAAGCTCCGATTATGCTTGCTTACTCAGCACGTAACCGTTCTGCTTCTATCCGCATTCCTTACGTTTCTAGCCCTAAAGGCAAGCGTATCGAAGCACGTTTCCCAGATCCATTAATGAACCCATACTTAGGTTTTGCTGCATTGTTAATGGCTGGTCTTGATGGTATCCAAAACAAGATCCATCCAGGTGAAGCTGCTGACAAGAACTTATATGACCTTCCTCCTGAAGAAGAAGCAAAAATCCCAACAGTTGCTCATAACTTAGAAATGGCAATTGCTGCACTTGAAGCGGATCACGAGTTCTTATTAAAAGGCGGTGTATTCACTAAAGAAATGCTTGATGCATATATCGAACTTAAAACTGAAGATGTACGTCGTCTTAATACGACTACTCACCCAGTTGAATTTGATATGTACTACAGCCTGTAATACATCTAGTTTAAAAAAGCTCGCTTCGGCGAGCTTTTTTTTATGTTTTTGATTCAATTGAAAGTCATACGCTTTTTCCAAAGAAATTCATGTAAACTAGTTGCGATGTTTTTAGTGAGCCAAGCATGCGAAATTTACGACCAAACAGAATTAAGGGGCGAGAGATCCCAGCTGAATTAAAAAAATGGTTGTATGCATCTGGTTCTCTCACCCAGCAATTGACTGATTTGGGTGAGGGGGCATTTCATGTCGAGCGTCTCAACGAACAGTTTCAACGACTCACTTTTAACGATAGCCAATGGATGCAAATGCCAGCACACCATATTGCATGGGTACGTGAAACGAATCTATATGGTAATCAGGCGCAGGCATGGGTCAAAGCAAAAAGTATTTTTCCAATTTTAAGCCTACACAAGAAAGCTCGATTATTTCGGCATATCCGTAATAAGCCAATCGGTTGGTTTTTATTTCAACGAACTAATCCAGCTTGTGAAAGAAGGGTTATTTATCTAGAAGAAGGTTGGACTAGACAAAGTTGTTATACTTGGCATGGTTGTAAATTTATCGTGCAAGAGACTTTTCTCCCAGCATTTGAGCAGTTTATTCAACAGCATTGACTCTAAGGATTCATCATGGAAACAGTGCAACATACGACTTGGCGACAACGTTTAGAAGCCTATTATTATTTATGCCGCTTTGATAAGCCAATCGGTACAGAATTGGTTTTTTGGCCGACTATGTGGGCTTTGTGGATTGCTGCAAAAGGGACACCGGATCTTAAGATATTATTGCTTATGATTTTGGGTGTTATTTTTATGCGTGCAGCAGGCTGTGCGATCAATGATTTTGCTGACCGTAAAGTTGATGCGCATGTTGAACGTACAAAAACACGTCCTTTAGCTACAGGTATAATTCGTGCTCGCGAGGCTGTTTTTGTATTTTTAGCTTTAGTTACTGCAAGTGCTATGTTGCTATTTTTTCTGCCGATCGAAACCTTTTATTGGTCATTTGGTGCATTATTTTTAGCGTTTATTTATCCTTTTATGAAACGCTTTACCAATTTGCCACAAGTGTTTTTAGGTGCTGCTTTTTCATGGTCAATCCCGATGGCATACACTGCGGTGGGACAAACGCCAGATTTAACCTGTTGGCTTTTATATTTCGGTAATTTGGCTTGGACAGTCGCTTATGATACACAATATGCAATTACTGATCGTGAATATGATTTGAAAATTGGTGTGAAATCTACCGCAATTTTATTTGGTAATTACGATATACAGATAATTGGTTTATTACAGTTTATTAGCTTGTTATTAATTGGCTCGGCTTTGTATCTGGAGCATCTTTTTATACCATTTGGAATTGTTGCATTACTTGTGGTTGCGGCAGATTTTATTTATCAGGCATATAAAACTAAAGATCGAGAACCACAGATTTGTTTCTGGGCATTCCGTCACAATCGTTGGGTAGGAATGATTATTTTTCTGGGAATTTTTTTAGAATTCATACCTTGAAATGACCAATTAGTAGAAAAGTGTTCTATGCAGGGTGTTTTTTGTGCATTAATAAAGCAGCATGTAGTTTCGTGCGCAAGAAACAAAGACAAAAGGATATTTTATAAAACGGTCAAAAGTTGCTTTAGCAATAACACTCTCTATTTCAGCATTATTTTTAACTGCATGTAATGATAATAATGATGATTACACTGGAGTAGATTCGAGTAAAACCCCTTTGTATGAAAGCAATTATGCGATTGATGCGGTTAATACTGCTGCTTCGATTAAAGTAATGATCTGTAAAATTGCAAATGTTCAAGGTCGAACAGCAACTGCAACAGCGATGGTATTGTTCCCTAAAGTTATTAAACCTACAGATGGTTGTCATGTAGTTGTATGGGAATATGGAACTGTTGGGGCGATGGTTGCTAGTCAAATGTCTCCAAATGACCCAATGGCACTTGCGGTACCAACAATCGATCAAATTGCAGATGGTTACGCTGAATTATTAGCGTATGCAGCTTTGGCTAGTGCAGGAATTAAGGTATAGCAGCCAAACTATGATTATAAACAAATCTTTACGTCTGGTGCGGCTGATATCGCAGATTTAGCATATGGTCGTACTGCGATGTTGGTACCTGCTTGAGTTATCCAGCTCCAGATAGTGCTAATGGCTTACAGGGGAAACTTAAAGCGGGAATTTTGGCTTTCATAGCAGACCCTACACATCAAATCACACAGTTTGGTATTGATCTAACTAAATTTAAAGAAGATGTTGTGGTGCAAAATTTCTTAGCGGCGACTCAGCCTGCAACCAATGCGACTAAAGAAAAAGTAATTAAGACATCTATCTTACTTATTCAGGGAAAAAAAGATCAAGCACTATTGCCAGCAGTTACGCAACTGTTAGTTAAGAATATGAAAGAGAATGCTTTAAAATTCTTTCCATAAGTAGCTTATGATGAAAATTATTTATTAGATATCGTACCAAATGCAACACATACGCAGGCGATCATTTGTAGAAATGCAAAAGCAAGTGGAGTTTATTCAAAAATATATGTTAGCAGGTACGAGTATTGTGCTGACTGATGCTCAAAAAGATGCGAGTCAAAACGCTCAGTGTGCAGGTAAGTTTTAAGCTTTTATTTAGATCATAACTTTCAAAAAAGAGTCTCTTCATAGAGGCTCTTTTTTGTTATATTGTTACATTAAGATGAGTTGTGTTATTGGAATCTGGATCATTTATGAGTCAACAATCTACTGAAAAGAAGTCAGTACCTTGGTTATTAATGGGTTTGGGCTTGCTCATCCCGATCTTTATTATAGGAATGGCTTTCCTAGCTGCAAAAAGTGATGCGGAAACCAAGAAAAAATATGATCAACAACATGCAGAAATTGCAAAGAAATTTGAAAAACAGAAAAATGCTGAATCAGCAATTCAGTCTGAATAATCCTTAATTAGAAAATTTGATTTATCGAATGTCCATCTGTAATTGTTTTACAGATGGAATTTGTGTGTAGCGATGCACTTTGTACCCTGCCTCTAAAAGCATTTGATCGCGTTTTTTGTCTTCTAATTCTTTTCCAATATGACTTGGATCATCAAGTTCGATGATTGCCAATACATTCATTTCTTGGTCTAAAATCACGAAATCGGCCACTTTGCGATTGAATTGATTGCGAATTTTATAATGATCGCTGGTAATTAAAGCACTGAAAGCGACTTGTGTCAGGATGTGATTGTTAGGGAATGCCTGTTGTAGCTTCGTGAACATCTTTGATTCAAATGTGGTAATAACAGGTCGAGCAAAAAACTTCTGCTGGGGTAGAAAAGAACGTAGGCAACTAATTAAAAGTAATACTGTGCTAATCAAGCCAATAAGCAAGAAGATAATCTGATTAGATGCAAACATATTTATTATCAATACATGAATAAAAAACCCACTCAATAAGAGTGGGTTTTTAGAATCTTGGCTCTCCCACCTGGGCTCGAACCAGGGACCTGCGGATTAACAGTCCGTCGCTCTACCGACTGAGCTATGGGAGAATCTGGATAGGCATTCTATGCATGAATAGGGGTGTGGTCAAGAGCTGAATACTAAAAAAATTAAATATTGATTTGATTGTACTTTTTATCAGCATTTTTATAAATTTAATGGATAGGATACTTTGTTTTTATTAGGAGCTAGGGTGAGTTTCGATCAATAAAAAAGCCCATATCATATTGGATATAGGCTTCTTTGAATTTGGCTCTCCCACCTGGGCTCGAACCAGGGACCTGCGGATTAACAGTCCGTCGCTCTACCGACTGAGCTATGGGAGAATCTGAATGCCATTATAGGCAGCTTTTAAAATCGGTCAAGCTAAAAGTGTCATGTTTCTTTCATTTTTTCACTGTATGCTTTTTATTTGCACAATTAGGGCGAAATCGGAAAAATAACTTGAACTTTGATCAGGCTATTGTTAGATTCGAAACAGTAAAGTGTTTAGATTTTTATCTAGACAGTGTGGATTTAACCCAACTTGCCAGCACTAAAATGGCTAAATCGGAGGTCAAAATGACTATTCTTAGTATTCAATCTATTTTTTCAAATTTATCTTTTTATCAAGATCATTATCTTGAAATCATTGAAGATCCTCAGCAGTATTACACATCAGTTGAAAACTGCTTTTTGAATACATTTCCATTTAAGCAACAAGCTTTATTTCTAGGCGATTTATTGCAACTTTGGTTTGGTGATAAATGGAAAATTCAAAACGCTAAAAATTTATTGACGCAGAAAAATGTATTAACGGTGAATGAGCATTTTCCTTTGTACTTGTTTCAGCTCGGTGGTGAGCTTATTTTGGGTGCAAATACTGCACTGGCTTGGTCAGTTGCAGAAAATAAAATTGTAGCTGTACAAGTGAAGAGTATTTGGCAATATGCTGTTTTCAGTCACTTATGCTCACGACCAAAAAACTATCATGAAAATAAAGCGATTGCATGAAGTCATAGTAAGTATAAATCTACAGCATAAAATTAAAGGGCGTATATGTATGTCACTGTATAATTTTTAATATTATCGCCCTTATTTTCGTATCAATCTAAATCAAGCTGATGTGTATGAAGTAAAAGAAGTAGATTATTTTTTGAAGTATCTTATGAATATAAAATTATGTTGCAGAAATTATTAAATTCAATATTTTTTTATTTTCTTCTAAAATTAATTGATAATAATTTTGAATAAAAGGTAAATTTATAATGAAAGGGCAATGTGTTTGTGGTGAAACCACATTTGAAGTTGAATTAAGCAATCATGACCTACATGCTTGTCATTGCTCAATTTGTCGTCGACAGACCAGTGGTGTGATTATGACGATTGATGTGAAACAGGGCAGCTTAAATTTTTTTAAAACCAGACCATCTGTCTATCTATAATTCATCGGCTTAGGGCGAGCGTGGGTTTTGTAATGCTTGTGGCACAAATTTATTTTGGCGCACTAAAGATCAGAATTATTGCTTTATTTAATGCAGAAGCAAAAGAATAAATTTTTAGCTGATTCATAAAAACAAAAAAAGAAGCTTCATTAAGAAGCTTCTTTTTATCGCAACTCAGATTATTGAGCGGCTTTTTCTGCTGCAATCGAAGCAATTGCGGCATCGACACCATCAATTGAGTCTGCTGCTTTTTTAATACGTGCTAATGCATCCACTAAAACATCATCGGCAGTTGCGTAAGAGATACGCATAAAGCCACCTAAGCCAAACGCATCACCAGGAACAACCGCAACGCCAGTTTCTTCAAGTAACCATTCAGAGAATTCTGTGCAAGATTTCATGCCTTTGGCACGAATCAATGGGCGGATGTTGGCATAGGCATAGAATGCGCCATCAGCAGGTAGGCAAGAAATGCCGTTGATTTCATTTAAGCCATTTACCACCAAGTCATGACGGCGTTTAAACGCTTCAATCATTGGTTGAAGAACGTCTTGTGGACCATTCAATGCCGCTTCTGCCGCAACCTGTGAAATTGATGTTGGATTGGAAGTAGACTGAGACTGGATATTTTTCATCGCACCAATGAGTTTTGCAGGACCAGCCGCATAACCAATACGCCAGCCTGTCATTGCATAAGCTTTTGACACGCCATTTAGCACGATGGTACGGTCATATAAGTCAGGGGCAATCGTTGCAATGTTGTAGAACTCATCTTCCCAACGGATTGGCTCGTACATATCGTCAGAAGCAATCAATACCTGTGGGTGACGGCGAAGCACATCAGCCAAAGCTTCCAGTTCGGCTTTGGTGTAGATCATGCCTGTTGGATTTGATGGGCTATTGAGTACTAACAAACGTGTGTTTGGTGTAATTGCAGCTTCCAGTTGTTCAGGTGTGATTTTGAAGCGTTGTTCTTCACCACATTTCACAATTACTGGCGTGCCTTCCGCAATGATCACCATATCAGGATAGCTTACCCAGAATGGCGCAGGGATGATGACCTCATCACCTTTATTTAATAAGGCCAGTGCCAAATTAAAGAAGCTTTGCTTACCGCCACAAGACACCAAAATCTGGTTTGGTTGATAATCTAAATTATTGTCACGTTTTAATTTTGCAATAATTGCTTTCTTTAAACCTGGAGTGCCGTCTACAGCTGTATATTTTGTAAAGCCTTTATTAATCGCTTCAATAGCAGCATCTTTGATATGTTGAGGTGTATCAAAGTCTGGTTCGCCTGCACCTAAACCAATTACGTTTTTACCAGCAGCTTTAAGCTCAGCGGCTTTGTTGGTTACTGCAAGTGTAGGGGACGGTTTGATGGCATTGACACGATCAGAGAGACGTACGTCCACGGCATTATTCCTTCTTATGGGATTAGAAAATAAAAAAGCAGTTCATTTTAGCTTAAATCGGTTTATTTGTGGCTGAAACTTACCTTTATTGAATAAAAAGTTACTAAATTATAGGTTTAGATCGTACAGTACTTTTTACATATTTTAATTTTAGCAAAATAATAAAAATCTATTACAATGGGCGCTAGAAATTTAAATTTCGAGAGAATTTCAATGACTGCGCAACAACCTAAAGCCAAGAAAGCTTTAGTCAAATTACCTTTCCCTATGCCATCTACTCAGGATAACTCTGAGGATGCTACGCATAATCAGGTGCGACCAAAACCTGAGCAATATGCAGATCGTACTTGGATGCCACCGCGTGGTACACGTCGTTCGATGGGGAAACGATAATTTTTGATGGAGGATACTTTCGCAGTAGCTTCCTAAAAGATGAGTCGATAAAAAAGCCAATGACATGTTTATATAAACGTATCATTGGCTTTTTTTATTTGATTAATTTTTATTTATTACCAATCTTAAACGCTGCTAAAAATGCGGTTGGTTTATTGGCATCAAACACAACTCCATCTAAACGACTGGTTTGTGGTGGTTTTATGAATGTTGCTGTTGCAAGGTTTGGAAATTGTTCTTTTTTCATTTTACCTTCAGCGATTAAACTATTTGCAGCCTTTGTGTAGATGTCTGGGCGATAGGCTTTTTGAGCGGTTTCAAGGTACCAATTATTCGGTTTAGTCTCCGCAATTTGTCCCCAGCGACGCATTTGAGTTAACCACCAGATTGCATCTGAATAGTAAGGAATACCATATTGTCCTGTAAAGAAAGTATTAAATGATTTTAACGGGCGAATATCACCTTTTTCATATTCAAAAACACCCGTCAAGCTATTGGTAATAATATCTTCATCGACACCAATATAATTTGTTTGAGCGATGAGTTTAGCTGCTTCTTTACGATGTGCATAATCATTTTCATCTAACCAGCTTGATGCACGAATGAGTGCTTTTACAACTTTTACTGTGGTATTTGGATTTTGTTCTGCAAACGATGTGGTAATTCCAAATACTTTATCAGCACCATTATCCCATAACACATCAGATGTAATGACGGGAACACCAAAGCCTTTTTTCACTGCTTTTTGATTCCAAGGTTCACCGACTGAGTATCCTAAGGTTGTTCCTGTTACCATTTTTGCCATCATTTCTGGTGGAGGTACAACGGAAAGGGTTACGTCGGCACCGATATTGCCACTCAAATCATTTTTATTTGGATCATACATACCTGGGTTGATACCACCAGCAGCTAACCAATAGCGCAACATATAATTATGTGTGCCTGTTGGAAAAGTTATGCCTAAATTAAAAGGCTTATGCTTTTGTTTGTATTGATCCACAATCGGTTTAAGTGCTGATGCACTAATCGGATGCTGCGGTTTACCGTCTTCTAGTGGAATGTTATTTTTCATTTCCGACCATATCTCATTTGAAACGGTGATCCCTGCACCATTGTAAGACATGGTAAATGGCGTGATAATTTCTGTACCACTTGGTTTTTCCGTTATGGACGCAAGTGGCATTGCGGCAAGCATTTGCGCACCGTCTAATTCACCTTTTTGTACACGTGTATATAACAGCTTCCAGTTGGGTTGTACTTCGAGTTGGACTGATAGCCCTTCGTCTTTAAAAAAACCTTTCTCAACAGCAACGGCTAAAGGTGCCATATCTGTTAATTTAACAAAACCAATTTTTAGCGCCGTTTTTTCTGTGGTTGATTCAGCTGCATTACTATCAGGGGATGGCTGGCAGCCAGTGACGAATAAAATAAGGCTCGCCATATAAGATATGATGAATGCCTTATTAAAAAATACTTTTCTCATGTAATTCCCCGTCAGTAATAAACATTAATAGATAAAAAGCAAAAAACATGCCATTATTTTAATTTTTATGTAAGTCATTGAGATTGCTTTGATTTTATACACTTGTATGGATTTTAGTGTTTGCGAATTTTGTGATGATTTTTTATTTATTTTTTATTAAATATCATTATCTTATAATTTATTTTTTGTGGATTTTGGATGTTGTAACCAAATTGTAATTATGGGAAGAATCAAGTTTTATGCTTGAAAGATAAAACCTGATTCATCATCGAGTGAGTTAATGTTTTTTTAAGGTGCGATGAACAGGATGCTTAATAATACTTTTGCCCTGCCATAAAGCAATAAAGTCTTGCTCATCGAAATCATAGAGCTCCATTAATGCAATAATTGCACTAACAAAGATCATTGGACCTTCAGAATTATCATGAAAATCAAATATTTTGCCATTCAATTTGGCTAATATATCGTTAATTTCATATTCACGGCCTCTTCCATAACGATCACGCGGATAAAGTTCTTCATTAAGTACTATTAACGCGATGGCTTTTTCTGAAGGGCTTAGTTTTGTTTGTTCTAAAGCTTCTTCAAAAGATTCATACCCATGATTAAAATAAAAAATGACTTCATCACAGATAAAGCTATGCACCATTTTGGCAGTCAGATCTGGAAATTGTGAAACAGCATCGTCCTCGATGTAAGGTCGAAAGGATTCTGGAAAAATCACATTCGAATGAATTCCTTTGAATAAAGGGGCAATTTCAGAAACTTTATAACCCGCAATGCCACAACCGAGTGCCGTTAAAAAATATTTCACTTTAGGATGATTTTTAGCATAAATTTTAAAATCATCGACATAGTGCTCAATTTGAGAAAGTGGCATTTGTTGGATATGTTCATTTAAAGTTGGAATAGCAAAACTTTGCCCAGCCCAACCTCGTCCGACACCGTTAACTGCTGCGAAATGTTGTGCCGCGACACGTGCGGCCCCACTATCATGTATTCCAGCTAGATTACTACCAAAAACAAATACTGTATCTTCGGGCAGTTCGGTGACAATGCTTTCATCATGGTATTGGTAAGACATATTGTTATCATTGAAATAGCGTAATGAGTTCATGTTGCAGTTGATTAGGTTGATGGTCAAGTGCTAAATGTAAAAGTTTTATGTTATTGTTGAAAGATAACAAAAACAGTGTGATAGATGAAAATGAATCAATCCAAAGCAGGGAATCTACTTTATACCAATGGGCGTATTGTACAAAAAGGGGATTTTGCCTTAATAAGTTATCGGGGTTTAGATGCCTATTCACCTTTACATTTTAAATATGGTTTTATTCCTATTCAAATTGCTGATTTGGAATATGACAAAACAGGTAAAAAAATAAAAAGAATCCCTTTTATTTCTGAACAGGGTGAAGAAATGTCTTATGGATATGCCATAGATGCTTTCAAGGCAAAAGGAACAAAGACTTTACATTATATTGACCATAGCACAAACAATATGCAGGATTATGTGGTTTATTATCTTGCTGAATTGGAAAAATGGCTGGAAAATGAGGGGGATATGGAAGCTGCATTAGCTTTGGCAATGTATTATTCAAACCATGAACCAAAAGGTCGGGATGAACAATATGTTTTACAGATCAGAAAGAAAGCGAGACAATATTTTGAATTGGCTAGCCAAAATGGTCATGCCATTGCCAGTGAATATCTAGCTCGTGAACATGGTTACTATATTCTCTTTCAGCCGAGAGATCGTATTGAAAATAAGGTGTATTTAGAATCTGAAAAAAATTTATTTTTTGATTATCTGATTAAAAGTGGTGAACAAGGATTTGCTCAGGCACAATTTCAACTTGGCATTAATTATGAATATGGAAGAGAGGGTTTTCCTCAGGATTATAAGAAAGCAGTCTACTGGTATCATGAGGCTGCCCGACAAGGCTACCCGAGGGCGACTAATAATTTGGCTGATAAATATGAGCATGGGTTGGGTGTTGCACAGGATTATAAAAAAGCGATTGAACTTTATTCATACGCTGCACAATATAGGATTCCTGAAGCCATGTTTAGTTTGGGAAATCTTTATTTGCAAGGTAAAGGGGTATTGTGTGATGTCATTCAGGCTCAATTATATTTTGAACAATCAGCACGTTTGGGCTATGCACCAGCAAAAAGAAGTCTTAAAGCACTAGATATTGAACGTTGAAAATTGTGAATTCGACCTTATTAATAAAAGTCACCTGATCAGAAAAGAGTAAGCCTGTGAGCGAAAACCAACCTTTTGAGTTAGTCACCAACTACCAGCCAGCAGGTGATCAACCTCAGGCGATTGAGAAGCTTGTAAGTGGGATTGAACAGGGTTTTCGTAATCAATTGCTACTTGGGGTGACGGGTTCTGGTAAAACCTATACGATGGCGAATGTGATTGCACAAACACAGCGTCCAACGATTGTCATGGCGCACAACAAAACGCTTGCTGCACAGCTTTATGGTGAGTTCAAAGCTTTTTTCCCGAATAATGCAGTTGAGTATTTCGTCAGTTATTACGATTACTATCAACCAGAAGCCTATGTGCCATCATCCGATACCTTTATCGAAAAAGACTCAGCAATCAACGACCACATTGACCAAATGCGTCTTTCTGCAACGCGTGCTTTATTAGAGCGTCGTGATGCCATTATTGTCGCTTCAGTTTCTGCGATTTATGGTTTGGGTGATCCAAACGCATATATGCAAATGTTATTGCATATTGTGCAAGGTGATCGTGTCAGCCGTGATGACATTATTCGCCGTTTAGTTGAAATGCAATATACCCGTAATGAATTGGAGTTCTTACGTGGTACTTATCGTATTCGTGGCGAAATCATTGATATTTTCCCTGCCGAGTCGGATAAAGATGCGATTCGAGTGGAGTTATTTGATGATGAGGTTGATTCGATTCGCTGGTTTGACCCATTGACAGGAAAATTGGTGCGTAAAGTGCCACGAGTGACGATTTATCCGAAAAGTCATTATGTTACGCCAAAAGATTATTTAACTCGTGCGATTGATACCATTAAAGATGAATTGAAGGATCAGCTTAAATTTTTCAAGGATCATGACAAATTACTGGAAGCGCAACGTATCGAACAGCGTACTCGCTATGATTTAGAGATGATGCAGCAGTTGGGTTATACCAATGGGATTGAAAACTACTCTCGCCATCTTTCAGGCCGCACAGCAGGCGAAGCGCCGCCGACTTTATTTGATTATATCCCTGAAGATGCCTTGCTGATTATTGATGAATCGCATGTGACAGTTCCTCAAATTGGTGCGATGTATAAAGGTGACCGTTCACGTAAAGAAAACTTGGTGAATTATGGTTTCCGCTTACCCAGTGCTTTGGATAACCGTCCAATGAAATTTGAAGAGTGGGAGCGAATTGTTCCGACCACGGTTTTTGTGAGTGCAACGCCTGCACATTATGAATTGGAAAAGTCAGAGCAAATTGTTGAGCAGGTCGTTCGTCCAACAGGCTTGATTGATCCTGAAATTGAAGTACGTCCAGTATTAACTCAAGTCGATGATGTACTTTCTGAAATCAATATTCGTAAACAATTAAATGAACGTGTCCTTGTGACAACCTTGACTAAACGTATGGCGGAAGATTTAACCTCATACTTGAAAGAATATGGCGTTAAAGTCGCGTATCTGCACTCGGATATTGATACTGTTGAACGTGTGAAGATCATCCATGAGTTGCGTACAGGTATACATGATGTTCTGGTTGGGATCAACCTATTGCGGGAAGGTTTGGATATGCCAGAAGTATCTTTGGTTGCAATCTTAGATGCAGATAAAGAAGGTTTCTTGCGTTCAGAACGTTCTTTGATTCAAACCATTGGTCGTGCAGCACGTAATGTGAAAGGTAAAGCGATTTTATATGCAGATCGTATTACTGACTCGATGCGTAAAGCGATGGATGAAACAGATCGTCGTCGTAACAAACAAATTGAATTTAATGAATTACATGGTATTACCCCACGTAGTGCGGTGCGCCAAGCAATTAAAGAAATAGATACGGGTGAAGTACTCAGTGATGATGAAATTGATGAAAAAGTGTTAGAGCAAGCGCAGAGTATCAGTGCCGACGAACAGCATCTTTTATCGGATCCAAAACTGTTTGCCAAGCATATTACCAAGCTTGAAAAAGAGATGTTAAAAGCTTCAAAAGAGCTTCAGTTTGAGCAAGCAGCTAGATTGCGAGATGAGATTGTTCGTCTCAAAGCCCATATGTTGCAATCGTAATCTAGTAGAGAAATCCTCAAGAGGGATACATATCGCAACAATCTTTGTTTATAAAATAGGCTATGTTGAAAAGCTAAATATATGACTATTGATAACAAATTTCTGTTTTGAGGATTTCCCATGCCGCTGATTAAGAATTTCCCTAAAGCAAGTTGGCGTTTAACAAAAATTGCAATTGGTGGAGTGGTCTTAACTGGACTGGCTGTAGGAACGATTGCTTATGCACAATCAAAGTCTTTACCTACAGTTGAAAAAGTAGAACTCGATAAGTATTTAGGTGTTTGGTATGAGGTTGCTCGTAAGCCAATGTTCTTTGAACGTAAATGCGCTTATAACGTGACAGCAACTTATACGTTAAACGAAAATGGCAATATTGTTGTTGATAACAAATGTTATGATGGTGAGGGTGCTTTACAACGCAGTTTAGGTGAGGCGTTTGTTGCGAATGCGCCTTTTAACACCAAATTAAGAGTGAGCTTTTTACCAGAAGTTGTGCGTTGGATTCCTGTTGCACGCGGAGATTACTGGGTTTTAAAGCTTGATGAAGATTATCAAACCGTGCTTGTGGGTGAACCACGCCGTAAATATCTATGGGTGTTGTCACGTACACCTCAGCCGAAAAAAGAAATTATTCATGAATATCTAAATTATGCCAAATCATTAGGCTATGATATCCGTGATGTGATTTACCCTGAACATCGTTAAATCGGTTATAATTAGTTAAAACCATGCTTGCATGGTTTTTTTATTTTTATATAGTGGATAATTCACGTTTTTAAGATACGTCCCAAATGCTTCTGAGGTCAAAATGTTAAAAGGCATCGCTTATTCAGTTTTGGCTTCTGTCACCTTTGGGGTTCTGTATTTTTACACTCAATTACTAGGTGCGTTAGATAGTGAACAAACTTTTGGGTGGCGAATTATTGCCACAATTCCTTTTTTGACTTTATTTATGTGGTTTAGTGGTGACTTGACGCATATCAAAACCATATTTAATCGAATCATAGCAAAGCCTAGTTTATTAGTGTTTCTAATGATCACTTCCGTACTGACCTCAGCACAATTATGGTTGTTTTTATGGGGACCTATGCATGGTCGTGGGTTACAAGTTTCTTTGGGGTATTTCTTGTTGCCTTTGGTTCTTGTGCTTGCTGGAAGCTTTTTATATGGCGAGAAATTGTCTAAGTTACAGTATCTCGCAGTATTTCTGGCAGTATTTGGTGTTGGGCATGAGATTTGGCGCTTAGGTACAATAGCTTGGGAAACTGCTTTTGTTGCTTTAGGTTATGCAGCTTACTTTATTCTTCGTAAAAAAATTCAAACGGACAACTTAGGTGGTTTTTGGTGGGATTTATTCTTGATCCTGCCAATTGCGATTTTCTTTACTCAGACAGGTGAAACTCCATATTTAAAGTTTTTAGAGCATCCTAGTTTGGGAGTTGTCGTTCTAGGTTTGGGTTTGTTGAGTGCGATTGGCCTAGGAAGTTATATTTTAGCAAGTCGCTATTTGCCGCTGATTATTTTTGGTTTACTGGGCTATTTAGAACCTGTTTTATTGGCATTGGCATCGTTGGTGCTTGGTGAAAAAATTGGTCAAGGTGAATGGTTGACCTATATTCCTATTTGGTTGGCCGTATTGGTATTGGTGATAGAAGGGGCGTTACATCTTTATCAGCAAAGGCGTCGCAAGCAGCATTTGGAATTGAATTTAAAACAGTATTCGCAACGTTTAGGTGATGATGAATAACAAGAGATATAAAAATCCAATTTTTAATGAGTTCCTTTAAATTTTGCATTTATGTAATCAGTCAGGTTGATGGTGAGGAACATTAAATCGCATGAATATTCTTTAGGGATACAACCAACTGCGCGATTGTGGTTGAAAAGGGTTCACCAATCCAAGAGATTGGAACGTAAACGATATTTGTGAATATAAGCTCGATCACACCAATGAAGCCCATTGATATTTCATAAGCATGGGGAATGCCAATAAGTAATAGTCATAATTTAAAATTCATTTTAGTTGTTTATATGCTGAAGATAATTAGAGATCATTTTAAATACTTTATTCTTTTTATTTCATGTTTTTACATTAGTTTATACGATTTTTCTCGTTAAATGATTTGTCATATATCACTTCCGTTTTTGCTTATTTTTAGCATACTGTTTGAGTCAAACAACGATAGCGTTAAGTTATCAGTAAAACTGTTATTAAAGTTAGACAAACAGCATGTATTTAGATGATTGCAAAAGGGTTTCCCTAAAATCACAAAAATAATTATAGGTATTTTATGAATTTATAGTCAATTAGGACAAAATCTTAACTCAATTAACAGCTTTTGATTCAATCTTGATGATAATTCCATTACAATTATGGCGTTTTAAAAATTCACGCCCAGTATAGATATTAAATTTGAGGACGTAACTGTGAGCAAAGACACTATTGTTGCCCTACACGCAGAACATCAAGGTCGTTGGAAAAACCGTGAAGAAATCGCGGAACGCATGATTGCTTTGATTGGTCAATTATACCGTGAGAAAAATATTGTTGTTTCTGTTTACGGTCGTTCTTTAATAAACCGTTCAGTGATTCAAATTTTAAAATCACATCGCCGTACACGTATGCTTGATGTAGAACTTTCAGTTGTTCATACCTTCCCAATTTTGGAAGCGTTAATGAAAGTTGAAAACATTGGTTCTGCTGAAGTAGACATCGGTAAACTTGCTGTTGAATATAAAAATCAAGGTGGCGATGTAGATGCATTTGTTGCAAATGCCGTTGCTTCGATTGAAGGTAAAGCAAAATCTGAACAACCTAAAGATGTCGTTCTTTACGGTTTCGGTCGTATTGGTCGTATCTTGGCTCGCTTAATCATTAGCCAATCTGGTTTAGGTCGTGGTTTAAGCCTTAAAGCGATTGTAGTTCGTAAATCATCTGACGGTGACTTGGCGAAACGTGCTTCATTATTACGTCGTGACTCTATTCACGGTACTTTTGACGGTACAATTTCTGTTGATGAAGAAAACGAAGCAATCATTGCAAATGGTCAATTCATTAAAGTGATCTATGCTTCAAGTCCAAGCGAAGTGGATTACACCGCTTATGGTATTGAAAATGCGCTTTTGATCGACAATACAGGTAAATGGCGTGATGCTGAAGGTCTAAGCCAACACTTGAAATGTGCAGGTATTGCACGTGTAGTCTTGACTGCACCAAGTAAAGGTGAAATGAAGAACGTTGTATACGGCGTAAACAATACAGATATCTTAGATGAAGACAAAATCATCTCTGCTGCAAGCTGTACTACGAACGCAATTACACCTGTATTAAAAGTTTTAGATGACAAATACAAAGTATTAAATGGTCATGTTGAAACAGTTCACTCATTCACAAACGATCAAAACTTAATTGATAATTACCACAAGGCTGACCGTCGTGGTCGTGCTGCGACATTAAATATGGTGATCACTGAAACAGGTGCTGCAAAAGCGGTTGCGAAAGCATTACCAGGTCTTAAAGGCAAGTTAACAGGTAACTCTGTACGTGTTCCTACACCAAACGTTTCACTTGCGATCTTGAACTTAAACTTAGAGAAAGAAGTTGATCGTGAAGAAGTGAACGAATACATTCGTCAAATCTCGATTAATTCTAGCCTACAAGGTCAAATTGGTTATACAAACTCGACTGAAGTTGTATCAAGTGACTTTATTGGCTCACGTACTGCAGGTGTGTTTGATGCGCAAGCAACAATCACTTCTGGTACACGTTTAACAGCGTATGTTTGGTACGATAACGAAGTGGGTTATAGCTGCCAAGTATTGCGTATCGCTGAACAAATGTGTGGCGTAAGCTATACAAAAATTCCAGCTGAAACAAATGCATAATTTGTGAAAGTATAAAAAAAGGAGCTGATTTAAAGCTCCTTTTTTTATACTTAGGTATATCTAAAATATTGTATTTTAATTTACCGTATGTTTAATTATGCTTCTAATAAATAAAAGTGCTTCATAATGAAAAAATATATATTTACTATTTTAGTTGCAAGTATCAGTATGCATATGGTTGTGCGGTAGATTTTGTGTGTAGGCTTGTTCATTTGAAAATTATATCGATGAAAAAAACGTTACAGATAGGTTTGTGCAACAAAGCTGAAATTATGTGAAAAATAATTAAAAAGCAGATTTATTTGAGTTTTTTAAAGAAGTTGATTGATTGCTTAATAAAATTCATGCAGAGCTGAGTAAATCTATTCGAGAAATTTATTAAAATGTGGCAAAATAGTCCGCTTTTAAGAATTTAGAGGATTGGCACATGCGCTTTGTTGATGAAGCAGTCATAACCGTAGAGGCTGGCGACGGTGGCAATGGCGTAGCCAGTTTTCGCCGTGAAAAATTTATCCCTTTTGGTGGTCCAGATGGTGGAGACGGGGGACGTGGTGGAAGTGTTTATATCCAAGCCGATGATGACACAGGTACGCTCGTAGATTATCGTTATACGCGTCGATTCCGTGCTGAACGTGGTAAAAATGGTCGTGGTGCAAACTGTTCAGGTCGCGGTGGTGAAGATGTTGTTTTAAGAGTACCTGTAGGTACAACCATCGTTGATATTGAGTCTGGTGATATTATTGGTGATTTGGTTGCTGATGGTCAACGTGTCAAAGTAGCCAATGGTGGTGATGGTGGTTTAGGTAACAC
>JACCDZ010010119.1_pt1 | contig 135257 bp, 136 predicted proteins | sample 7449551 | NCBI WGS metagenome assembly JACCDZ01 (sample SAMN15323452, study PRJNA562643) | freshwater metagenome | isolation source: river surface water | place: USA:Blue River Watershed | collected 2017-08-18
ACCTCAATTCTAATCTTATATTTATATTTACACTTTTACTTTTAACTTTTAACTTTTAATCGCGGGCTTTCTTGAAGGACATTCCGGACTAAGCATGTAAGTATATCCCCGCAACACCTTTTTTATTAAGGGAACTCGTCGTTCCCTTATGATCCCATACTGTGTAAAAGGTTGCGTAAAAAATAAAATCATACACACTTATTAACTTTATTCAAAACACTATTTTTCATAAAATGTATAATAGGATAAACTACATACTGGCGAACAATAAACCAAGCACTTGGGTGGCAAACGTTTTTTGCAATACTCGCAGTTCATTTTTATAAATAATGGGTTTTGAATAAATAGATCTTATTTGTATTTTACACTCCAACTGTATACAAAAAAATAGTTCGATTTTTAACAATACAACTTAAAGGCTCTAACAATAATTTTATACCTTTATGAATCTAATCAAATGTGTTGAATTTAACAAATATCTCGAACGGTGTAAAAAAAGAACCCATTTATCTTATTATGATTATCACACAATTTTATTGTTAACATCTATGCAATTAAACTCGTCGCCATATGCTGAATGGCAAAATAAACACGATATTACAAACGATTTTACTTGTGAACCTGTTGAAGATGTGTTCTCTGTTAATAAACCTATTAATAATATTGAAGATTTAATCTCTGTTGCAGACCGAATTAAACTGCTTAAAAATATAAAACCCGAGCTTGAAAAACTAAACTCAATGGTTGGAATGCAAACAATTAAAACAACAATTGTTAATCAAATTCTATATTATTTGCAAAATATGCATATTGGAGGTAATGACTATAAACATATTGTTATAACAGGCCCTCCCGGAACCGGCAAAACAGAGATTGCCAAAATTATGGGAACTATATTCTCTAAGCTTTCGTTAAGCGACAATAAGCTTTCGTTAAGCGACCATAAGCTTTCGTTAAGCGACCATAAGCTTTCGTTAAGCGACCATTGTAAAGAACCCACATTCAGGAAGGCAACACGTTCTGATTTGATCGCAGGTTATGTAGGACAAACTGCTATTAAAACCAAAGCACTTATTGAAAAGTGTTTAGGCGGGGTTTTATTTATTGATGAAGCATACTCATTTGGCGACGACGGATTTTCCAAAGAGTGCGCAGACACTCTCTGCGAATCTCTAAGCTCACATAAAGACAATTTAACTGTCATTATCGCAGGCTATGAAGACCAATTAAACCATCAGTTTTTCTCATTAAATCCAGGTTTAGAATCGCGATTTTCATGGCGCTATAATATTCAAGGGTATACTGCGCAAGAGCTTCACGATATATTTGTTCAAAAAGTGCAGAAACAAGAATGGCAAATCGAACCGTGTATTCTCTGGTTTCAAAAACACTTTAAAGAATTTACCGGGTATGGCAGAGATATGGATACACTGTTATTTAAAGTGAAAGTGGCTCACAGCCGGCGTGTGTTTTCGGATAACACAACTAAAAAACTAATTACCATTGCTGATTTAAATGAAGGGTTTAAAGTTTTCATGGATCACAAAAAATCAAATACCAACCATATACAAAAGTCATTGTCTTTAATGTATGCATAAGGGAACAGCGTTTCCCGACTGTGCATTCCCTTAAAAATATATGCATCTGGAATGGACGGCGGTTCTGGTATAGTAATTATTAAATATTATACATAAAGGATAAATGTTTTCTTCATTATATTTAAAGAATATAATGAGTGAAGTTCGCGTAATAAAATTTAACGAAGACTTATTTAAAATACCATCTGGAACTCAACGAAAAAAGCCAGACAAACCAATTAAAATAAAACAACCGCGAAAAGTATCCGATAAAACATTGCGAAACCGTGTGCTTAATGAAATCCGAAAAAATCAAGAACAACACTATCGTTCATTATTAGAGGAAGCGCCAGTTGGCTCCCTATCGGGTCGGGAGAGGGCGGAAAACAAACTTCCCTTAGGTGGAACAACAGAGGCATTCAATAAGGACTTTGACCAGAGTTTGGAATATATGAATCAACTTGCAGGCAAAGTGAAAGAAGAAGAAAAAGCGCGAAACACAACACTCAAATTAAATAATTATACGCAAAGCGATGACTTTTCACGGGAATCTTCGGTGATGAACGAAATCGACAATCTAATACCAGTGCAACTTACGCCGACTATTGATAGAGAATCGATATCATTAAAACCCGCTCTTCCATATGGGTGTATGAAAGTTGGAGGTACATTACCAACATATAGAACATATCATGGAACGCTAAAAACCCAACCATCTTTACCAGTATTGGCTCAACAAATAAAAGAACCATTTATGAAACCGCAATCAATGGATGCTGAGCCTATACAAATAGTGCCAGCAGATAAACCATTGGTATCTGAACGCATATTATCGCCAACCGAAGTTGCACACCAAGAGAAAGCGAAACAAGATATTATAAAACCTAAAATAAAACGTGTTAAAAAACTGTTGCGACGAACATATCGCTCAGGCAAAGATAAGTTTAAACCCCGTGTTGGTGTATTATTGTCAAATAAAACAATTCGTTCCAATATAACAACCAAAGCGTATATGTTGAAGCAAACGCCCATTGAGGAAATACGAAAAACACTTGTTAAAAAAGGGTTTATCAAGCATGGATCAAGTGCTCCAAACGATGTGTTGCGTAAAATCTTCGAGTCCATTCAAATGATTGGAGGCGAAGTAAATAATTATAATGCGGACAACTTATTATACAATTTCTTTGAAACCAAGGAATAATACTTATTTGCTATTTACATCTTTTAGCATTTCAATTGTCGAACATGCTGTTGCAATAAATACATAAACACTGCATAATAGTTTAGCTCCATCTGAGTACGGCGTACCTTCAACTTGGCCTTGAATTATATACAATTTTTGCATTAGTGCGAATCCCCAAATTATACTAATCCAGTTGTTATTAGACATTATTGTATATTTATTATGTGTTGTTTTTATATATTTATATGAGTAAAATTGTTGATTTTACTGACACCACTGCTTTTGGACGAGCTATTAAAAATGTTAAAAATGCGAATGGGCTAGACGTATGCACATTAAAACCATCGTACATATATCGGTCCGGAGATTTAAATAATTTCTGTTTTTTCTCAGATATAGAAACAATTTCTCCATATATGCGCGAAAGTCGTCCGGTAATCAAGTATAAAACACCCAAGGACGTTAAACTATTGATATTTAATTGGAAAAATATAATAACAGTTCTAAGTTCTTTACCGCCAGAGGCAATCCAAGTGTTTGATCGTTATATCGTAGATCCTGAAACAAAAACTATATTTCCAGCAAGTCCATATGAAGGCACTTATTTGAACAAGCTATTTGCAATGTTAGTTTGTGAATTGGGATTCGATGGTTGGATTGCGAATACCGATTGTGATGTGCAACAACAAAATATTAATTTTGACCGTTCGGATCTACCAAATAACGTCGTTGTATTCAAAACAAATCCGTATTATCCGGAAATAATGTTATGTGAGCCGTCTGATGAGAATGTTGTAAAAACTAAAAAATCATCAGCGAATGCAGGTGCCTTTGGCAAAACCGCAGGTGCCTTTGGCAAAACCGCAGGTGCCAAGAAAAGAAAACCCACTACTGCGCGGTCAGGAATCTTTGGAAGAAGGAAAACCTTGAAAAATTGAATTTGTATATGCAATAATTACAATTTGCATATACAAAAATGGAAAAGAAGTTGAACGCCAAGACCGAAGCATTTATTACCGCATTCAAGGATTATATTCGCACAAAAGCGATTGAGCTGAATTTTACGGTTGAAAAAGATAAGATCAATGAGCTGATTGAGTGTGTGTATGAATACGAACGCCTTCAATTTAACAAAGACGACTTGTCAAAGCGCAAACGTGTGCAAAACGCGATTCCAACTCAAAATCGTTGTAGCGCAAAGCGCGCAGATAATAAACAATGCACGCGAAAGCGCAAAGATGGTTCTGAGTTTTGTGGAACACACACTAAAGGCGCTCCCAATGGAGTAGCCGATGAGATTTGCGGACAATGCACAAAAAAACTCGATGTGGTTGCAACTGATATTATGGGTATCATTTATTACATCGACAAGTTTAACAATGTATACAAAACCGAAGACATTTTGGATAATAAACCCGATCCTGCGGTTATTGCCAAGTGTCAAACTATTAATGGCAAACAATGTATTCCCGAGTTTGGGCTGGTTTACTAACTATGGACTACTCGTCGTTTTCTACCGATTTTTTCACACCCCTTCTAACAATGGTTTCTTTAGTAACTTCTTCGCGATTACTCATAATAAAATTGTTGATTTCCAACGCCTGCACTATGTCGCCTTTGCAATATTTGGACAAAATTGTCAATAAACTTTTTTTGGTGATCGGTTTCTTGACATTTGTTTTAGCATAAACCAGTTTCCCCTCTTTTAGTGCAAACTCGTCGATTTCATTTTCCTGCATAGTTTTCATTAAATTCTGAGAAATCTTTTTGAGACCATCTTTGCGTTTTCGTAGCTCTTGATTTAATACGCGAATCGAATTATCTTCTTGCACCCATTCTTTGATCAGTTGAATCAATTCTGCTTTATTTGACGCCATATAACTTATACGTTTATATTCTAAAAACTTTATATAGTAATATTGTAAAAATGATGTTTAGTCATAAATTGCGAAAAACTACTCAAATGAATCAAACCAATAACAATTTTACGTCTCCTGTTCAAATGCCGTTTATGTTTAAATTTGCAACACTCAGTGCACCACCTCAGCCGAAATCCGTACCCATACAACAATCGCAACAATCTGTGACCAACATCCTCCCCAAAATGAAATGGGGCAGACACATTTGGACATTCTTCCACACTATGTCGCAAAAAGTAAAACCAGAGTATTTTGATATAGTAAAAAAAGACTTTATTGATTTCATTATAAAAATTTGCAACACACTACCCTGTCCAATTTGCAGTCAACATGCGAGTGAATATATGCGATCGATTAACTTTAATAACATTCGCACTAAAGAAGATTTAATTCAGCTATTTTACGTGTTTCATAATACTGTAAATGCACGTAAAAATTACGAGTTTTTCAAGTCGGATCAATTATCAATGTATCAGACCGCAAATACTATCGCAGTAATCAATAACTTTATGGTAGCGTTTGAAGATAAAACGCGGGCGTTTAAGTTGATGGCGGATGATATGTCGCGAGCTCAAATTGCGGGTCAAATCAAATTTTGGCTGAGTACCAACTTGCGTTATTTTGACCCCTAGTATTGGATCAGAGGCTTCTGAAATAGGGAAGGATTTATTAGGACACAATCTCGCCAGTTCGTTTAATACGACATCTAAACACGCCCTTTTTTGAATTACACTTACTTTGATCTGCACTTTGAGGAACCATTTGCATTGTCTTTGGTAAAATGGCAGCCCATCCTAAACCAAGCAGTACGCCAATAATAGCAGATATTATTGCAATTTGATTACCAATTGATGATTGATATAATAAATCGCCACCAAGTATAGTAGATAACGCAAATAATAGTAATACATTACTTGACACAATGTCATGTTGTATAATTATGTACAAAAAATATCCCATCATGTATGCAAATGTATTTGTGCTTAACGGCAAATTGGATATACTCCATCCTTCAAATGTTAATAAGTTAGTATTGCCAGTATTCTCATTAGGAAAAAATCGCGACACACCGGCAGTAATTAACGCCGTAATCAATAATCCTAATAGTGCCATTAACCCCGAAAATGAACTGGCAAATACGGATGTGATCAGTAAATAGGCAACCATTATAAATGGCATTATTTTGTATATGGTGTAAATCAGATCTTTCATTCTATTCTATAAATAATATAAACATTATTGTTATTAATTATATAATGGGCATTCCGTCGTATTTTTCACACATTATAAAAAACCACATTCAGGTTATCAAGAAATTTGAAAACCAGCACTTTCATAACCTTTATATGGATTGCAATTCCATTATATATGACTGTGTTCGTTCCGCAGAGTCGGGAACCGAAGGTTCCCTTAAAAAACAACTATGCACCAATATATGTAATAAAATTCAGCAATATATTAACACAATCCGTCCATCAAACACTGTTTATATAGCATTTGATGGTGTGGCTCCCCTTGCTAAAATGGATCAACAACGATCTCGTCGCGTTCGCAACGCATATTTGGAAAAGGCGCGTATTGTAGCAAAATCCGGGTTTGATACCACACAGATTACACCTGGCACCGAGTTCATGAATTACTTGGCGAATCATTTAAACAATCATTATTTTGACGGTCCCGAGCTTGTTATTGTATCGGCTTCCGACGAGCCAGGCGAAGGTGAACACAAGTTATTTCAATATATTCGTGACAATCAAATAACACACGTTAGCCAAAATACTGCTATATACGGACTTGATGCGGATCTGTTAATGTTGTCTCTGTTTCATTCATCTTACACTTCTCTTTATGTGCTACGCGAGGCTCCCGAGTTTGCTAAAAGTATCAATGCTAATATATTTGACAGCGATAGTGCATCGCTTTATGTGCTTGACATTGCGCGATTCAGTGAGTCGATTTGTGAAACAATGCCCTTACACGATTATGCTTTTTTGTGTTTTATGTTGGGCAACGACTTTATGCCACATTTTCCAGCGGTTAACATTCGCACACATGGTATTCAACATTTAATTGATGCTTACAAGGAAACCGGCTCTAATCGCATTATTGGGCAAGATGGGCAAATCAGTTGGTCGAACTTCAAACGAATTGTAAAATGGCTTGCCAAGTATGAAGAAGCATGGATTAAACACGAATATTTGCAACGCAACGATGTTGTTATTCATAGTTGCGATGACAAAGAAAAAATGTTTAATAATGTGCCATTGTTATACAGAGCTACTGAGCATTATATTAACCCCTTGTTGCCAAATTGGCGTCAGCGTTATTATAAAGCGTTATTTCCAAGGGAACAAAGTTCCCAAGTAGCGATTCCGCCAAAAGAAACCTTGGTTTCCCGGCCAAGAGAAGATCTTAATGTAAAATCTGTATGCAATAATTATTACGAAGGGCTCGAGTGGGTGTATAAATATTACACCAGTAGTTGTCATGATTGGCGCTGGAAATACAAGTATAATTATCCACCATTATTGCAAGACTTGGCGATGTTTAATCCAAAGAATGTGTATTTTGCAAGGGCTTCGGGTAGTCCCTGTTCAGAGAAGGAACAATTGGCATATGTAATGCCATCAGCTGATGTTGAAAATACGCGTTTTGAATGGGCTTGGTGCAAATACTTTTGGGAGGCGCATCTGGTTAACTAACTGGTAATACTTTTACGAATGTTGCTGTTCCCCGAGCAGTAGAACATTCGATTCCACTAAGGGAAACGAAGTTTCCCGACCGTGCATTTCTGCTAAGAGACCAATTGACCACAATTGCTAGCGCTTCAACGCCCGCGTCAATAGCTTTAAACACCGCGTCTCTGTATTCGGGATCTTTTTTTGATATTTCAAAATGATCAACGTCGCCTCGTTGTATTACATAACATATAATACAACGCGCCAATGGATTATTCACTTTAATGTGCATAAGTTCTTGTATATGCTTCAATGCTCGAGGGCTTACAGTGTCAAGGGAAACCTTGGTTTCCCGAGCAGTTGAACCTTCGGTTCTTTCAGTTGGTTTTATTCGAAACCCGTCAGCAGAGCTGGCCCTCCGGGACTGCGGGCCTTGTGGAAAATATGCGGTTTTATTAGTAGCTAGTGGTACGTTTTTCACTTCCAAATAAAATGGAGCACCGTTTTCAAGTGTTCCGCCAAAATCGAATCGCACCGCTTTCTCTGTTCCAAGCAGTTCTTTATTCACAGTGTATTCACGTTTATATGTTGCTATATTATTAATTGGTTCCCTTAGTTTGAGACAGTTCTCCACAATATGCTCAGCAATGCGTGGATTAATACCAACAAGTATATTATCTCTGGTTCTTGACAATTGAACAGTATAATCACAATGCAGTCCCGGCTTGTAATTTAGAATTTGGGTTATATATATTTGCGCACCCGTGTCGCACAATCCGCAACATCCAAGTGATAAACTATGTCCAAGATGCGGTTCTATGTCGTCGGTCAGCTGTATATCTGATACATAAGGTGTTTTAATTAACGCGGATGGGCGTTTTATGACTGTTGCTGGAACTAAATTATTAAGTTGATATACTTGCATTTCATTATTTTGCTGTTTTTTTGAAATACTTATTTCTTGAAAGATTTATTCAATTTTCTTGATTTATACTTTTTACTTCGCTTATCACTTCGTTTACCGCCTTGGTTAAGCGCGTTTAATATTGTTTGAGCGTCAGTGTCGTCTTTGGGATTAAAACCATAGCCATACCGTTGATTGAAATAGTTTTTGAAACCTTCTTGCACTGAACTAGCATAAGCTGACCATTTTTTAGTACCACTTGCAATAAATTTGATAATCGTATTTGCAGACTTTTCAAACAGGGCATGTGGTTTAGTGGTATAATTTGGTGATATTGGTGGTGTTGTTGGGTTATTCAGTTTTAGTTCCGGCATCGTTGGTGTTGTTGGTGTTTGTATTGTTGTTGGTGGTATTGGTAGTTTCATTGTCGGTGTTGTTGGTGTTTTGTTAAACATTAAATATTCCATCCGTTGTTTTTGAATCTTATTATATTCGACAGTCAACCTATTTATAATTGAATCCATAACTGGTTTGTATAACTGGTTTTTATTTCTAAATATTCCAGCCTCTATTGCAATTAGCATGTTTTGCAATTCTTTATTGTCTTTAAACAAACAATCGTTGTTATCTGAGCATAATATCATAGATTTCAACATTGTATAAAATTCTAAATTTTTTAACAACAACTCCGAACCGTTTATGTTTTCTTCCGAATCCATTATATTGTAATATAATATTTTATTATTTTACAACGCCGATCCGTATTTTTATACGACTCCGCTAGTATCTAATATAATGCTTTTATTGCATAATGTAGGGCGTTTGTAGGGCGTCTCTACACTATGTAGTATAAAACTATCAATATGCGTCCCTACAAGGTTGCATTTTATGATATAAACACCAAAACAAAAGTCGATTCACTTTTTTCAATTAGGACATTTTTTATTTTCAAAAATGTCCAAATTACAAAACCTGCATGAAATCTTCAAAAACGATGTTTTTTGGATCGCATAAAAAATCAAAATCAAAAGTCGCACTGAAAATAGTAATAAAAATATATTAAAACAAAAACAAAAAAATATGCAAAAAAATGAAGTCCGCGACATTTTAAAATGTCCGATACAGAACAGTGTTCCAAACGCGTATAATGAATCATTTGTCAACATTGTGTATATTTACATAACAGTAGGAGAATATTAACAAAAAACTTGTCATTTTTACAATTTATTATATGTTCCAAGGAACACATAAAGTGGTTCTGTTCCAATAATTTAGAAATATAATATATAATGTCAAAATCAAGAGCATTTCAGTTCAAATATATAAACGCCACAAATGACTGGTCGAATATAATGCAATTGCAACAATGTGATACATGTGAATATATGTGTGCATACGAAACTACAAACAATCACATACATGGATTTGTTAGATTTACAAATCCTATAACATCAGGTACACTACACAAATTGTTAAATAAATATTTAAACTCCGATGTTGAAGTTGATCGTGAAAAGAATAATGACCAATATTACAAATCTCAATTGCAAATATATACAAACCATATTGAATACGGCAAGCCTGCAAAGAAAAATATAAAAAACGCACATTTAATTAAACAAATTGAAAATCAAGAAAAGATTCTTGAAAAACAAGAAAAAATTCTTGAAAAACAAGAAAAGCAAATCGAAACCCTTGGCAACGAAAACACCAAAATAGTATCCATGTTCAATGAATTTGTGGAATCATTCGGCGAAGAAAAAATGAAACAGTTAATGGAAATATGTATGACCGTCGCCAAAAACAATCCCACAACCATTATAAATAACGTGAATAATGGAACGATCAATAATAATCGTTTCAACCTCAACATGTTTTTAAATGAACATTGCAAAGATGCAATGGACATTTATGATTTTATCAATGGCATTGACATTAATTTGGAAGACGTGCTATTATTTAAACGCATGAGCCACACCGAAGCAGTTACCCGCATATTCGACAAAGCATACAAAGAGGTCGAAGTAAATAAACGTCCTATTCACTGCACCGATTTGAAACGCGAAACCTTCTATGTACGCAACGACAAACAATGGATCAACGATGAAACGAAAAAACTCACCGAAAAAGCAATGGACATATTATCGAATCGATCTTTCAAAAATCTGCACAAATGGAAATCCGCAAATCCAGACTACATAGTCGACGAAGACTTGAAAACAGAATATTCAAAGATTATGCGCAACTTATTAGGTGCAGTAACTGATCGTGAAGTTGAAGAAAACCATAAAACATTCGTTCATGCTATTGCCAAAACAATATATATTGACAAGCCGGCAGCGTTGACATTAATGCGAAATAATCTCTGATTCAACTGCTCTTTGGAGGGCGGAAAACGAAGTTTCCTTGTAAAATAATTAGGGTCGTATATGCAAATCTTCATAACCCGGTCTGACACGCATATCATTATCCCTAAAATCGCGCACATTACCGTGCGAAAGCATCTGTTCAAGCGGTTGCTCCATTAATTTATTAATAAAATCGATATGTTCGTTCATTTGTGTGCGCGTTTTGAACTGCATATTTGTCTGAGCCCCGTCTTCAATATCCCATATACAAATTGTTTTCTTGGTATTATACGTTATTAAAAACTTTATGGTTTCTATTTGCGAATAGACAGTATAATCGATTATCGCCTTTTTGTATTTTGTTAACATCGCTTTTAACCAATATCCATATTCATTAGTATACTCGTGGTTCTTATTTTCGATTTCACGCATGCATTCGATCATTAATTGTTTACCAACCACAATAAGCGCCTCTATTATATCACGATGAGCAATGTCTTTTTCATTTGCACTATGGTGTTCCATAAGTCGAGAGGCGAGCGTGTTTTTATCAATATGATTCAATATATACATATAAATCGGTTCGTGGTATTCATTTCGGTTGCGAATATTAGTTAATAATGGCGCCAAGTACACATTTTCCATATGTGTAATATAACGATGAAACCGCAATAAGTAATAATTCAAGTTAGCAATAGTGTATTTTTCATTTTCATCAAGTGCAGAATCTTTTAAATAATAGCCTATGTGGCGATTAATAAACCGTACGGAAGCTTGAAATTCTTCTCTGCATATTTGGTTATGTATATTAGGTCCACCATTTACTTCGCCGCCGTGTTGTCGCATCCATTGATAATAGTGAGGATTGTGAACTACACCGGTTTCCACTGTGCCCTTCGACCAGCTAAATGGCGTTTTGCATTCTACGCACCACATTTGATCGCAATTGTGCACGACTGTTTTGTCTGCCAATAAAAACCGTTTATTTCCGTCAACCGTCCAACCATAATATGTGCCTTCGCCGACAGGCGTAATTTCAAGTTCGGTTAATAGTTTTGTATTATAATATCGTCGAACTCCTTGGTATTCTTCTGGATATGCAGTCCGCATATATTCATCGACTTCCATTTCAATAATATCGCCAAAATAATACAACACTAGTTGGTGTTTACTGCTTACAACATATGAATTGCCTGTGGGTTTTTGGTTCACGCGATAAAGTGCATCAACACCCGAAACCAGTGTTTGAACTGTTCTTGGCATTCCATCGTCTCCGACAAGAGTGTCGCCAACCACAATGTCTTGCGACATTTTGATATCGCCTGACCACAATAAGATAGGCACATTTGCCCCGAAACATCCGTCGATTTTGGATATTCGGCAACCGCAGTTCGGACATGGTCGTGTATTTTTGCGCAGTTCTTCAACAGTGGCGGTGTCGTCTGGATTACACGCATGCTCGTCGCCTTCTTTAATGACAAAACATTTGGGACAAGTAAATTTACAACAAACGTCGCATTTATATTGCGTTGACAACATGCCTCTGCATCCATGATTTTGACATTGCATAATAAATTTACGAGTTCCGATTGTGTTATTATTTAGCTCATTTCGCAATTGATTGCGTTGGTCATATAATTCGTTTAAAGTTTTGCGCTTTTGTTCAATTTCGTCTGTTAATGCGTCGATTTTTCTATGCGTTTCAGAGATTCCGCCAAATCGCAAGGCGGCTTCATAATATTCGGGCACCTTTGCAATCATCATTTCGGCGAGCACATTTTTGCGATGTTCTTTGTATTCATTCTCCCAGTATATGTTGTTTAATGCTTGCTTGCAAAACTCGAGACTCCATTTATTTCGACAGTGCATACAATGTGGTTCTAAAGTAACCGTAGTTAGATACGTGCGAATACATTCCTTGCAACACGTAAATCCGCACGTTTGAATATAACATCGGGTTTCTGCTCGCGTGCTTTTATTGTATGTGTTACAGCATACATTACAAGACATATCTCTGTATATGATATATATAAATCTTTATATGCTTGATAAACTATGTTTAGTAATGGATATTGACGAAACTATGGTGCATTATATTGAGGATGCTGAGCGTTATGTTAGAGACCGTCTTTCAAGTCATTTTACAAAAGATGTAAATATATTTTCTTCAGATGAATCGGATGTGTTATTGCATAGACCAGGACTGGGTGAGTTTTTCGAATATATCAAAGGATATTCACCAGATAATGTGTTTAGAAGCGTATCTTCACACGATGATTCTTCACTCGAATCTTCACCGGTTATAAAACCATTATCAAACAAATCGATTACTATCGGAATATGGACTTATGGTACACGAAGATACGCAGACAAAGTAGCTGAACTATTAAAACAGCGATATGGCGTTAATTTTGAATTCATATATTCGCGCGAAGATATGCAAGAAGGTATGGAAGAAAAGGAACTCGAATTTATTTTAAAACATCACGGACAAGAACTTGGATTAAAAAAAGAAAACATATATTTAGTTGATAATTGTCCAAGTAATATATATCATAACAAAAATCTAAAGAATGGTATATTGGTTACATCGTTTATTGGAAGCAATATTGATAGACGCGATACAATGTTTACCCAGTTGATTAGTGTTTGTGAAGAATTATTAAGGACAACACACGTTAGTAAACGATATATTAACAAATTCACATTAAATGGAGTTCCAACCGATATCATTAGTATAGGCAAAAATGGCATAAAAGCGTGGGATTCCGATGATAGTTGTATGTTATACATTCGCGATGAGTTTGAGAATTATGGAGGTTCATTCGGTTCCATTGGAAGGAAGACTGCGAAAAAGCATCGACGCCATACTCGAAAACAAAATAAACGGCGAATATATAAAACTGGACGACGGAATTCCATATGAAACCTATTTAAATATTGGGTTGAGTATGTGTAAAGATCATACTGATACTGATAATGATGATGAATATGAAGAAATATTAACAGAGCTTGAAAAAATAAAGACATTGTTAACGAATAATAATGACAAAATGAGTGTTCAGCTAAAAATAGACCATATAAAGGCAACTCGTATACAAAAATAATGGGCAACTCGTATAGCATTGCTAACCACGACGACGTGAAAGAAGCAGTTTCACGTCACGGACTCTTAATACATATTATGGATTGCAAACAACACATATTAATATATGGAACAATACCAGCAGATATTGAAGAAGAATCGATTAATAACACGATTAATAAGAATGACTTTGATAAAATAGTTATAATATATGGAAAAAACACACACGACATAGAGGCGCTTGTGAAAAAACAAAAACAATTGGCATCTATTGGATTCAAAAATGTGAAGATATACATTGGCGGACTCTTTGAATGGGCGTTGTTGCAAGATATATATGGTTCAAAGGAGTTCCCTGTTGTCGGAGCAAAAGGGCCAATAGATCCGATGTTGTTTTCATAGAAAATCACTTAAATATAAAACAAAAGTTATAATAATGGAAGAACAATTTAAACTTTATTGCACAAATGGCAACTTAGAGTTAGCAAAAAAACACTATGAATTGGAACCAAATATCGATGGTGGTACATATACTGGAGCATTTATTGGTGCTGCAAAAAACGGACATATTGAGGTTATGCAGTGGATATATTCAATAAACCCAGATTTGGATGTTAATGCTTTTAACTTTGGTTTTTTACACGCGGTTCAAAGAATGGACAAGAATCAAACACAATGGTTATTTTCTGCAAAACCGGAAATAAATCAAGATATTTATCAAATGGCTTTTATGGATACTTGTAAAAATGGCATTATGGATTTTGCGCAATTTTTATATACTCTGAATCCAAATATGGATCGCAGTGCCGTGGAAGGTGCATTCAATATGGCTTGTTTTTATAATCAGTGGAGTATTATAGATTGGTTATATACAGTGAGACGAGCTGATGAATATTTTGGTTAGTTTGCAAATACCACCATTAAAAAATTGAACAAAAAACGCAACAAATAATAAAAGTATATAAACCTATAATTTTATTAACCTTTACAATGACTACCGACCTCGCCAAGCAGTACCAGAAGAAGACCGACAAACAGCATATTCTTGATAATCCCGATACTTATATTGGTTCAATTGAGAATGTGGATGAAAACTTGTGGGTATATGACGCAGCACAAAATAAAATCGTGCAAAAGCAAATCCACTACATTCCTGGTCTTTACAAGCTGATGGATGAGGCAATAGTCAATTGTCGCGATCATGTAGTGCGTATGATTCAGAAGCAGGCAACTGATGAAACTGCCAAGCTGGTATCTTATATTCACGTAACGATTGGTAGTGATGGCACAATTTGTATGGAAAACGACGGCAACGGCATCGACGTGGCAAAGCACCCCGAGTATGATATTTGGATTCCAGAGATGATATTCGGACACTTGCGCACATCGACAAATTACGACAAGGAGGAAAAGCGCATTGTTGGCGGTAAAAACGGATTCGGATTCAAGCTCGTGCTTATTTGGTCGTCGAGTGGTTCGGTGGAAACAGTTGATCATATTCGTGGTCTTAAATATTATCAGGAGTTTAATGCCAACTTGGATCGCATCAGTGCTCCAGTTATTACTAAGGTGAAGAGCTCCAAGCCTTACACGAAAGTCGTGTTTAAACCAGATTACCGGCGATTCGGCGTTCCTGGACTCACCCCTGATATGCTGGCATTATTGCAAAAACGTTATTATGACATTTGCGCAGTCACAGACCAGACCGAGAAAAAACTCAAGTTCGAGTTGAATGGCGTGTTATCTACTGTAAAAAACTTTCAACAATACATTGACATGTATATTGGTTCTAAAGACGCGTCTCCTCGCGTGTATGAGAAAAGCGATTGTGGTCGATGGGAATATGCTGTAGCGCTCGCTCCAACACACGAATTTACACAAGTGTCGTTTGTGAACGGCATTTGCACATATAAAGGCGGTAAACATGTCGATTATATTGTGGGACAAGTAGTGAGAAAGTTGGTTACATATATCGAGAAGAAGAAGAAAGTTGTGGTGAATATGTCGGCAATTAAAGAACAGCTAATTTTGTTCTTGCGTTGCGACATCGAGAATCCGGCATTCGACAGTCAGACCAAGGATTTCATGAATACGCCTTCCAATAAATTTGGTTCAGTTTGCAATGTTTCGGATACATTTGTCGAGAAGGTTGCAAAAATGGGTGTGATGGATACCGCGTGCGATCTGACACAGGCCAAAGAGAAGACAGTTGCTGCCAAAAAGACCGATGGAGCCAAAACCAAGAATGTGCGCGGTATCGAAAACTTTATGGATGCAAATTGGTCTGGCACTGCGCAATCAGATAAATGCATATTGATTTTGTGTGAGGGACTCAGTGCTATGTCCGGCATTGTGTCCGGATTATCATCTGAAGACCGAAACACAATTGGTATTTATCCCTTACGCGGAAAGCTATTGAATGTTCGCGGTGAGTCAGTAAAGAAAATCACTGATAATAAAGAGATTACTGATTTGAAGAAGATTCTCGGTTTAGAGAATGGCCGAGCATACAATACATTGGCTGATGTGCACGCGCATTTGCGTTATGGCAAGATTATGATTATGTGTGATCAAGATACAGATGGTTCGCATATTAAGGGATTGTGTATCAACTTGTTTCATTGCGAATGGCGTTCACTTACACAAATCCCTGGGTTCATTTCGTTTATGAACACTCCGATTTTGCGCGCATCTAAAGGACAACAAGTATTGTCATTTTATAATGACGGCGAATACAATGCGTGGAAACAGCGCACACCTGATGCGTCATCTTGGAAAATCAAGTATTTTAAGGGTCTTGGAACATCGAAATCGGACGAGTTCAAGGAGTATTTTGCGAATAAGAAAATCGTGGATTTTGTGTATGAACCAGAGCAGAGCGACGACACAATTGATAAGGTTTTCAACGACAAACGCGCAAATGATCGCAAGACGTGGTTAATCGAGAAATACAACAAGAACGCGTATTTGGATACTGGCAGACCAAGTGTTGGTTATAGCGATTTCATTGACAACGAACTCATTCACTTCAGTAATTACGACTGCGCGCGTTCAATTCCATCAATGGTAGATGGTCTTAAAATCAGTTTGCGCAAAATCTTGTTCAGTGCATTCAAGCGCAACTTAACCAGTGAAATCAAGGTCGCACAGTTTTCAGGTTATGTATCGGAAAATAGTTCGTATCATCACGGCGAAGCGTCATTGAACGGCGCGATTGTTAATATGGCGCAAAACTTCGTGGGTTCAAATAATATCAATGTGTTGGAACCTAATGGCCAGTTTGGCACTCGTTTGCAAGGCGGTGATGATTCCGCGTCGGAAAGATATATCTTCACAATGCTCAATCCGCTAACTCGTTTTGTGTTTCCGGAAGCTGATGATCCAATCTTGAACTATTTAGATGATGATGGAACTCAAGTAGAACCAGAGTTTTATGTGCCGATTATACCGTTCGCACTTGTAAATGGAATTAAGGGTATCGGAACTGGATTTTCGTGCTCGATTCCTCCTTACAATCCACTTGATTTGATTGCTACAATTCGTAATAAGTTAAGGGAATCGTCGATTCCTGTAGAACCATTAAATCCGTATTATGAAGGATTCAAGGGCACAGTTAAACAAGTAGAGAGCGACAAGTATTTGATTAAAGGACTTTACACTAGAACTGGTCCGGACACAATTCAAATAACAGAATTGCCAGTCGGTAAATGGACAATGCCTTACAATAAAATGCTGGAGGAAATGATGGACGGAACCACCGACAAAGATGGAAAAAAAACTGCTCCACTTATCAAAGACTTCACCAATATGAGCACTGAAGTAGCAGTAAGCTTTAATGTGGTATTACCCAAGGGAAAACTCGACGAACTCGTTGCACAAGTGGATGGCGACGGAATTGATGGAATCGAGAAGATGATGAAGCTTACCACAACTGTGAAAACCTCCAACATTCACATGTTTAATGATGAGCGCAAGTTGAAGAAATATGGCGATGTTGCCGAATTGATTGATGATTACTATTACGTGAGATTACGAGCATATGGCAAACGCAAGGATTATTTATTGGATGCACTCGCGAAGCGAGCTCAAATGTTGTCAAACAAGGCACGTTATATTGAATACAACTTGACAGACAAAATTGACTTGCGTCGCAAGACTGCCGATGCAGTGGTTGCTATGTTGGAGCGACACGGATTCGACAAGATGTCCGCAGATAATGATTACAAGTATTTGATTAAGATGCCTATGGACTCGGTGACAAATGAGAACGTGGAAAAGTTGCGAAAGGAGAGAGACGATGCAATGAAGGAACTGGAAGTGTTGCGAGGAACTACTTTAGAACAAATGTGGTCGCAAGAACTGGCTACACTTGAGACAAAGTATATGCAGTATAAGACAAAGCGCGAAGAGATCCAGGCGGCTGCGCCAAAGGCCACAAAGAAGACCGGTGGCGGAACAAAGAAGAAATAATAGAGTTGTGTTGAGTTGTAGTGGCGGGAACCTTCGGATTCAGAGACAACGAAGTTGTCTCGTCTGCCCTTAGCCAGTCGGGAACCAAAGGTTCCCTTAGGAGTTTATATTTTTTATATATAATGCTACGCTTTAGGCGAAGTGAATTGTGGTGTATACATCGAACTCCCATAGATTTTAGTAAATTACAAAGTGGCACAAACAATCCGCAAATTAGTCAACGTATGCGTTATGCCCAATTAGTCGGATCTGGGTACAAGCAACGACTGGTACATATGTCAAATGGCCAAGAAATTGGACTTAGACAACGAACGATTGTTCCATTGACTAATTAAAGGAAACCTACGGTTTCCTTTTGATCCTTCCCTTAAGAGAATCGACTGTCGGGAATACGTCGCGGAATCTGTAGGTTTCTTCTTCAATAATTATATAAACAATGAAGAAACCTCAACGTCAATTAGATGGTAAATACCACGTCGATGGTAAAAAATGGGACGAATTATTCGGTTCTCGCCTGCAAGTTTGGAATCAAACTGCTTACAAAACCACCGGTGGTTTGCGCAAGTCGGATCTTGTTATGAACCATTGGGGTCGTATTGTCAGCAAGGATAAGCATATTACTGCCAAAAAAGAAAAACGCCTTGAGAAGCATGGGTATTTTGCTCAGAAAGGCAAGTTCGGATATGTGAAGAAGACTGCCAGACGCAACAAGTCTACAAGGAAACATTAAATTTGAAAATGCCACGTGAACAATAGCCAAGGCATATGAATATTTATATTTATCGAATGCATTTAGTAATATATTTGAGATACCGCACAAATAAATACATATATTATAATGTCATCGGCGTCTTTTAAACAATCACAATCTACTTATCCATATTTTTGTCAGTCTGGACCAAGTGCAAATACTGATACTAATCTGGCAAGCATATGTACAAGTACCACTTTTTGGAACGGTGGTACTAATTTAGAAAGAGGTTCTGCTTGTATCACCACAAATACGGCAAATGGTTTAGTATTTACCGCACCTGTGAAAGGATTGTATCATTTTACTATAATGCTTAATATGCTTAATCAGAGTAATACCGGTGATGATAGTGGATATTGGGGAATTACAATTACTAAGAGTGGTGTTGCCACAAACCGTACTATACAGGATGACCAAGAAAATATTGCAACTACCACAACTGAATACAATACTCAATTTTCCACAATTGCTTATCTAAATGCAAACGATACTGTGAAAATGTATTCCACCGGTTTTACCGGCAACTTACAAACATACCTTGCAAATAGTTGTTATTTTATGGGATATTTAGTTGCCGGGTTTTCATAACTTCTCTTATGCGATAATTGTATAATGTCCAAACGCACTGTTCGTTGCCGTAGAAAACCAGTATCTCAATGTCGTCGTGCCAAAAAATCGTGTCAATACATCAGTACAAAACAAAGTCGTTATTGTAGACGCACTATAAGACAACGCATTTAGCGGAAGCAAGCCGGGAAACTGCGTTTCCCTGAATAAAGCTTAAAGGTATATTATATTGTTCCATTTATAATGAATAATACAATACATGAAACTGTGCAAAGGTTGTGTGAAAAATATGCCGACAATCCATATTTAGCTCCCAAGTTTCAGCATTTTATTTGCAACCAACTCGAGACCATGATGGATCAAATTGATAAAAGCCATCAAGAGCGTGTTCAACGTATTGAAGACTTAACGTCTGAACAATATTCATTCATAGAGTCATTCATGTTTCACAATAAATATTTCTACCATCCAACAACAGAGACGTTTTTCCATTATGACGGTCTTAATTATGTGGAACTCGGTGAAGATGATGTGCTATATAATGTTCTAACAACTATCAGCAGAGACCGCAGTATAATGTCATGGAAACATAAAACCAAGGTTAGTATAATGAAACGAATCAAAGACAGTCATATTTATCAGACCATTCCAGAATCAGAGACGATTCAAACTGTATTGCGAACACTGCACCCTGCGGTATTTAAAACCAAAGCCGAAGCCAAATATTTTTTAACCATTATTGGAGACAATATATTATCAAGTCGCAGTGAACGCAAAGACCCGGCGTGTATTCATATAGTTCCGGCATCCATGAAACCGCTGTTGCATAAAATTAATGTGATTTCACAAATGTTATTTGGCGCAAATTCGTGTAGTTCGTTTAAGCACAAATATCACGCTGATCATAATTATGCAAACATTCGTATACTGAATGGGCAAAGTGGAAACAATGATGATATTGTGTCTATTAATTTACTATGTGTAGCTTGTCATTATTCTGCGCGATATCAAAGCTCTGAACAATACTTGTTGAAATATTGCAATGACGATGCAACTATCAATGGAATAACATATTTGAAAACAATGACACCAGAGGTTTTGATTCGAATGTTTATTAGCGATTATATATTTGTAACGCCATCCAATATTAAACTGAGCTTAGGAGCCAGCGTGGTTAGTGATATGCAGATTAAACCAACTGTCATTACTTGGAAAAATATGCAATACTTGTGGAAGCACTTTCTCGACACAAAGAATATCCCGAATGTGGTGTTTGCAACCAAGTTTAAATCGCAAGTAATAGAGACGCTTGAAAAATTCTATATACAAGATGAAGAAGTGTTCGCTGGTATTTATAGTAAGCATTTACCGTCGGTGTGCAAGTTTTTGCAATTCTGGGACGAAACAGTGGTTCAAGACGAAGACGAGCTAGAACTGGAAACCAGCGAAATCGCAACACTGTTCAAACTCTGGCTCGAAGGTCGCGGGGATTCGCGCATCAATATGAGTGAAAAACAAGTGATGGACATTTTGAATTTCTTTTATCCGGACGTGGAAACAGAGGGGGACAAATTTGTGTATAAAGTGAAATGCAGTTTGTGGGATAAACAAATGGAAGTGCGGATGGCAACCGTGGATCAAGAGAACGTCAGTTCATTTGATGCCTATGTGAATTATTGTTCTTGGAAACGTGGTCAAAATAAAAATCTGCCAGTGGCGAGCAAACAATATTTTGATAAACTAAAGGAAACCAATGTATTCAGGACCGAAGGTCCTACCGCCTTTTAATCCTTCCTTTTACTAACAAAGGAGGGGGTCTAGGGGGAACTACGTTCCCCTACAAGTAGGTTGTGACTCTGACAAACCCAAAATATACAAGTCCAAACAATATGCTTTTGAACAACATTCCATAGAGATTTAAGTTGCCGTCTTCATTGTGAATCTTTAAAAACCCCAAATTCTGGAACATAAATGCATTCATAAAAGGCATTTGAAACAAGAAGAATAGCACACCAATCAAAATAGGTGTTTGCAGTTCGTCGTAAAGCGAGCTGATTAGTTCTTTGCGATATGTTTCTTTGTTATGTTCCAACGAGAGTTGTGCCATTTTGTCTTCATATTCGCGCAAATAATCATGGGTCAGTTTCTGAGACGGAATATGGTTTGGCACAGTTTGGTCGTCGCGAATATATTCATCTGACTGGTATCCACCTCTGTTATTCATAGGTGGAGGAGCTGGTTGCATATAATTACCGCTAAACCCACCGGCACCACCAGGAGGTCCCATCATAGATCCTTGACCCATTTGCACAAGGCCCGCAGGCACTGCGAGCCCGCTTTGATCAAACGGTGGCAACTTATTATCGACAGGTTCGGGTATACCATAAGGGTTTTGATGCACATTTAATGGTTGATATTGATTACCTAAACCGTCCATAGAACCTCTGCTACTGGGGTTTCGACTGCTGGTGGAATTACTTGGTAAATCATCTATTCTGGTAATATCATTGCGATTCATTATACCAATAAAAAATATTGTTATAATTCGTTAAGGACGCGCATTACTGCGCATCTACATCCACGATTTTCTTTGTATTATTGCAACTGACAGCACTCATTTCATATTGATGGCAATAATCATTAAACTTATAGATTTTTCCATCAACTTCACTTATCACAGGACCATTGAATTCAAGACACTTTTTGCCAGTGCAAGACTGGTGAAACATAGTTGCTAAACCAAGACCAAGAATAATAGAGATAAATATGTGCCCCAATTCAGTATTTAACAGACGACGAAAGTTCATGATTCGGTTGTATATACATAGGAGGGGAACCTTGGTTCCCCGTAAAATTGAATCAAAACGACCTAAAAATATGATACCATAAAATATATCCAAAAGATGACCACAATAAAACGCTATGAGGATTTTCTAAAGGCACACGCAGTGCCCAAAGGAGAAACTGCAGTAATTACTAACACAAGAATACCAAGTGTTGATCATGGTGTATATGGAGGTCGATATCATATTGATGACGAAAATTACCAGGAATTTCTAGCATATTATATTAAATTTATTGAAGAAGGCGGATCAGAGCATCTAATCGAAATTCAACGCGACAATGGTCCCATCTTAGTGGATCTCGACTTGAAATATGAGCCGACCGTTAAAACCCGACTTCACACAAAGGATCACATCGACGACTTAATAACCGCCTATTTAGATATATTGAAAGAAGTATATCATTTCGACGAAACTCCCTTCTACATATTTGTAATGGAAAAAGACAATGTGAATACAACCAGCAATGAGATTACCAAAGATGGTGTCCACATTATAATTGGTATTCAAGCGTCGCGTCCAGTGCAAATGCATCTAAGAACTAAAATTCTGGAAGATGAAGATCGAAGCATTGGCAAAATGTGGAACGATTTACCAATCAAGAACTCATGGTCTGATGTGCTCGACAATAGTATTAGTTCCGGCAATACCGGATGGCAACTCTACGGTTCAAAGAAACCAGGACATGAACCATATAAGTTAAAATACATTTACGAAAACAAGTTCGATCCTGCCGACAATGAGCCGATGACAACACTGGTTCCGCTCAAGTCATTCAATGTTGCGCACAAAATCGAATACTTGTCGGCACGCGGTTCGCGATTTCCGTCATTTCCTATGAACCAGAATATGGCGAAATTGTTGTCGCCTACTTCAGCACAGAGCGTAAATAAAAAGAAGTCGGTTGTCGCACCGATTGGAACATTGCTGACCGGAGGAGAAGTGTTGAATGTCGTTATGCAAGTGCGCAATCATCAAGAATTGGCACAAGTAGTCGAACAAGCGCTGTCTCAAATTGCATCACGCGATTATGAACTACTTGAAACTCACAAATATACTATGACCTTACCTGAAAAATATTATGGTGCAGGTTCATATGAAAAGTGGTTGCGAGTTGGTATGGCACTATCTGATACTTGTCCGCTCATGTTTATTACATGGGTTGCATTCAGCGCTCAATCATCATCGTTCAGTTTCGGTGATATACCAGATATGTATAATCGCTGGCAAAAGTTTGATAGCAAAAAAGGCACGGTAGCGTTAACACGTCGATCGATTATGCACTGGTCAAAACAAGACGCATTTACAAAGTTTAAAGCTGTCCGGCTTGAAAGTGTCGATTATTATATTGAAAAAACGGTGAATGTTTCACTTGACGAATTTACCGAAACTAAACGTGTCAATGCGAAACCATGCGGTGATTTTGATATTGCAAATGTATTAAAACAGCTTTATAAAGACGATTATGTTTGTGTCAGTATCAAAAACAACATTTGGTTTAAGTTTCATAATCATCGCTGGATCGAAATTGATTCGGGCACTACACTTAGAAAAGCTATTTCCACTGAACTCCGAGACATTTATCACGGTAAAATGGCAGCGATTGAAGCTTTATTTTCAACGATGAATGAACAAGAACAAAACAGCGATGCATCCAAAGCGCTCAAGAAAAAACTGGTGAAAATGTGTGATATTAGTATGCGTTTGGTGACGACAAATGATAAGAAGAACATTATGACAGAAGCAAAGGAACTATTTCACGATCCAGATTTTATTGAGAAGTTGGATACCAATCCATATTTAATGTGTTTTGAAAACGGTGTTGTGGATTTCAAAGAAAAGATATTTCGTCGTGGATATCCAGAGGATTATATCAGCAAGTCAACTTGTATCGATTATATTCCAATTGATAAGACCCGAGACGCCAAGTCAGTAGCTGAAATCAACGATTTCATGGCGAAACTATTTCCGCGACCCTCGTTGCGCGAATATATGTGGGATCACTTGGCATCAATGCTATTAGGCACTGCAGGCAACCAGACATTCCATATGTATATTGGCGAAGGTCGTAATGGTAAGTCGGTTTTAACAACTTTGATTGACGAGATTATGGGTGAATACAAAGGTGTGGTTCCTTTATCTGCGATTACACAAGACAGAACAAAAGTGGGCGGAACATCTGCCGAATTAGCAGAGCTGAAAGGTGTCAGATACGCAGTTATTATGGAGCCATCGAAAAAGGATGTTATTATGGAAGGTCCCCTAAAACAGCTTACTAGTGGTATGGATCCAATTCAGTGCAGAGCACCATACTCAGCAAAAACGTTGGTTTATTATCCACAGTTCAAGTTGGTATTATGTTCCAATGTGCGTATGGAAGTAAAGAGTCAGGATTTTGGAACTTGGCGTAGAATTCGCGAAGTGCCGTTCGAATCACTGTTTACCGAGAATCCAGTGCATAATGATCCCGACAAACCGTTCCAGTTCTTAGTTGATAATACAATTACTGACAAATTTAAATACTGGAAATACATATTTATGTCAATGTTAGTGGAACGTGCATACAAAACCGACGGTAAAGTGGGTGAATGCGATATTGTTACTAAAGCGTCGAAGGAATATCAAGAAAGTCAGGACTTTATTGCTGAGTTTATTCGCGACAAGATTGTGGTGGATCCAAATGGTAAGATCAAAAAGACGGAACTAAATAGTGAATTCGCGGTATGGTATCAAAGTACTTATGGTCGTGGAGCTCCATCACCAAAAGAAGTTCATTCATATATGGACAAGAAATTTGGAAAATATGAGAAAAAAGAGAAAGGGGCTTGGACAGGAGCCAAGATTAAATATGACCGCGAAGAGCAAATGTTCAAAACAAATACTGATGGTGAAAACGAGTTTGATGATGGTATCGGTGCGGATGATTTGTAAGCATAAGTTAACGACCTATACGATTTTGATTTGTATTTGCGTATCCAATTGATGGGTTTGCATAGGTTGCTAATCCCTGTATAACCGCGCCTAAAGGTGTAGGTGTTTGTTTAAAAACCAATGGTTTTTCATTTTCAATCATTCGAGCTTCTGATATTCTACTGTCGGTTATATTTTGCAATGTGGTAGGAACTGTGTCATTCGCGAATGATATCTGAATAGTTTTCGGATCTATAACAGTGTTATTAATTTCCTCAACTGTTGCAGAAATGATTAATGGAATACCATTCTCTGTATGTATCGATGTTCCAATGGGGCCAATGTTATAATAAGGGTCATTTCGGTCTGTTAATTTATTACTAATATACTTAGCTGAGCTTGCTACAAAATATATCGCCGAATCTATAGAATGACGACCATATTCTTTAATATTTCGGCTAGATCGGAGAAATGAATAAACTACTTCCTCTGTTTTGTTTCCCGCGGGCATTGCGGATCTTTCGAATTGACACCAAGAAACGTTTTTACCTTCAATATATCCGCATACCATATGCAATTCTGTACTGCCAAGTAATAGTGTATCGGCTTTTTGTACACCAGACGACACATGGCTTGAAAACCGTATATATGACGGTAATTCACGATTGACTGTTTCATACATATCCTTGCCACTTACTATGAAGTATGCACCTTTTAAAGCTTCAATAAAATGTTTATCGGGAATATTCAACAAAAAATCTATCAACGTTTTTTTTGGACGAACCGAATCTAAATAACCTACTCGGGTGTTATATTCTTCAATACTCGCTTGTTTAGCTGCTATAAATTTTCTCATAAGTTTACCAAGTTCAAGTGTATTTCCTGGTTCTATTTTAATGAGTTCTTGTCTAACTTCTTCTGCATCTTCTTTTGACACAATGCCTGCCTTTGTTAATGGCTTTAGTATATTATCATCTAACGATTCGCGAGGGTTTTTGGTCATATTCGCAATCGTATTCAGTGGATGTATATCGTTATCCATACTATTTAACGAATCCAGTACAAATGCCCCTAGAATTTGATATACTGGATTTACGCGCGTTGGACATCGTTTATATTCAATTTCATTACTTTTATTATCTACACACAACTGTTGGGGATTAGAGTCAACGACATAGTCCCAGTATAGTTGTTTGCCTACATCACGATTAGGATAGGGTAAACGTTCAGTTGTTGCGTGTTTATGTACATCATCTGTATCAATATAACACCACTTTGTTGAAGTACTACTAAATGGATTTAAATATGTTAATGGATTTTTTGAGCTAATTGCATTATCGCATAAATACCCTTTTTGTGTTTTGTGATTTCTGCATGGACTACACGATTTTTCTCTTTTTATTGTTAGAGTCTTTGTCTTGGTTCCTGTTCGAGTCTTGGTTCCTGTTCGAGTCTTTGTTACTGTTCGCGTCTTGGTTCTGCGAGGTTTTAATTTCTTTAAACCCATATTATATAAAAAATATAGACTTTATTTCCCCAAGGGAAACGAAGTTTCCCGACTGGGCGCTTCTAAGGGAAACGAAGTTTTCCCGACCGTGCATTTATACCCCAACAACGATTTTTCCATATTATTCTCTGACTCCTTCATAAATCGCTTGAAATATATTTATTCTCTCAATCATTTCATTTTTATTACCACATTTTATTGCAACTGTATTCCAATTATCAAATATCTCGATTTCGCTATTTGAATCATATAACATCATTGCCTTAATTAATTCCATATTAAAATATGCAGACCATTTACGTATTGTACTAACTATTTTATTATCATATTCAGTACTATTCATAATATCATTACAAATCTGGTTAGTCATTAACACAATTGCACGGTATATATCCAAAACCGTCTGGTCTTTTTGAATAGCCTTATGACATTGCATAAGACGACTTCCCAACGTTTCTCTCGAAATTTCACCCAATATATACTTATACTCGTTCTCCAAGTTGTCATTCTTTATACGAATGCGATTTTCGTGTCGAGTAATAGTAATGTGCGATATATGATTTACAAATCGGATATATTCAGCTATTTTATTCACATCTGTATTTTTACGCCAACGGTTTTGGATTTTAATTAATGCTTGGTCGCGAATATAATTTTCGTCATTGCGATTACACCGCTCTTGACGCGGTATTTCATCTGGACGCGGTATCTCATCGCCTCGTTCGCGCATAAACTGGAAATAATGTGGATTATGAATATTATTTGTGTAAATTGTACCAGTTTGCCAACAAAATGCAGTTTTGCACTCGACACACCACATTTGGTCGCAACCACTTATTTTAGAAATGCGCACACCACATTTAGGACACGGTTTTGAATCTCTTTTAATCAGATTTGCGGTCGCAACTGTATCCAGATTACATTCGTGATTTTCTTGAATTTCTGATTCGAGACATCTCTTACACGTAGTTGTATTACACACTTCACACATATATTGTTCATTTAACATTCCATTACATCCCTCTTTTTGACACGGCATTATGAATTTGGGTTTTACCTTTTCCCTGACTGCTGCTGTATTACCGGCGACTTGCTGACCAATTTCCCGATATCTAGCGCGATTTCGAAAATATACTGGGTCGCCATTTCGAGTTCGAACTACATTTTCGATGTCTTCAATTTGGTCGTGTAATGCTTCTAGTTCTTGTCTTTTTGTTGCCAACTGTTTTCGCAACACACCAATTTCCTTTCTGTCTTTGCAGTTATCGCGATAATTAATCGCGCCTTGCAACCGCTCTTCTCGTTTTGCAATAGTTGAATCAATTAAGATTTTACTTTGATGTTCTTTCAGTTCTCCGTTTACAAATGATGCACCTAATGAGTTTTTTATGAATTCGCGAGTCCATTTGTTCCTACAATTCATACAATGAGGCTCTTGAATTGTGGTTAGCAAATAAGTACGAACACACGTTTTGCAAGCCGAATACTCACATAAGCAAGTAATCTGGGCACAAGTTGATTTGTTATAAGGGATAATGCAAATAGGACAAGACATCTTAATCAATTTTGTTTTTGTATACCAATTCGATATTTTAAAATATTAATTTCAATTTTATGAGTAAAAAATATTTAAGTTAAACCATAAAATTGTAAAATTGTAAATATAATATATAATATAAAATATAAAATATAAGACCTATCTATTTCGTACACTGACTACTATACCAGATTGTAAAACTGTCCAAGTCCCTTTCCAATAATGATTTCATATCATATTGTTTATATGCAACTGCTTTCCCGCGTTCATACATTTCGACCATTTCTATTACTCGCTTAGTATTATATAGCTTTACCAATTTCAATAATTCAATATTGAAGTATAGTGAATACTTCAAAACCGTACTATGCAACAATTGAACATTTCGTTGACCAGTTGATATATCTTGGCAAATACGGTCTGCCACCATATTAACCGCATTATAAATATCAATAAATGCGGTATTATTATCATTTGCTCGTTTGTTCAAATACAATTTTGAACCTAACTCAGTTTTACCAAGTTCACCTAATAAGTACAAGTAAATATCCGTTTTTATATTCGCAATACCAGCTTGTTTTTGTTCAAGCTGTGGGATAACTACTTCGCTTACGTGATTGGCAAACTGGATAAAATCAGTCATAAACACCAACGCATCTTGTTCAACTTTGATATTTAAACGAAGTCTCCGAAACATCCAATCAAGCGCGTCTTGTCTAACACTACAACGGCGATGAATAACGACTTCTTCTTCTAGTTCCTCTCTTTCTCGGCGAGCTTGTTGTTCTCGCATAAATTGATAATAATGTGGATTATGCACACGTCCATCTTCAATTTCACCAGTATTCCAGCTGAATGCTGTTCTGCATATAATACACCACATTTGGTCGCAGCCGTCAATCTTTGATATGCGACAACCACACTTAGGGCACGGCTTCGATTCCTTATTAATCGCTTTTGCAGAAGCAACCGCATCCGGATTACATTTATGGTTTGGGCGAACAATTTCCAGACATTTCGAACACGTGGTATTCATACATATCTGGCAACCATAAGCTTCGTCAAGCATTCCATTGCATTCTCCATTTTGACATGGCATAATAAACTGTTTACTAGAGGATGGGTTCGCGTTCGTTCTATGCGCACGCATATATATAATTGCGCGCAATGGATTACGAAATTGTGGTGGTCTACCGTGTCGATTCTCTATCTTATTTTGAATATCTTCGATAGCATCATTGAACTCTTGTATTCGTTGGTGGTTCCTCGGATAAAGTTGCATTTGTTTGGTGATTTCCGCGATTGCTCGCTTATCTTCGCGGTCATCGCGAAATATGATTGCTTCGGGCAAATACTCCTCGCGTCGAGCAATCACCTGGTCAATCAGTTGTTTGGTTTTATGTTCTCTGTACTCCTTGTTTAGAAAGGTTGCGCCAATTGCGTTTTTGGTGAATTCCATCGACCATTTTACGCGGCAATTCATACAATGTGGATCTTGTACAGTAGTAAGCAAATATGTGCGCACACACGATTTGCAAGAGCCGTAGTCGCACGATGCGCACTTAACTTCGGCGCACATAGATTTGTTGTAGTTGTTTATACAAATAGGACAGGCCATAGTATAAATAGTTTAATTTACATAAAGTTATTATGCATTTCTATATAACACATATAAATATTTCAATTTTGTATTAATAAAGTTAATGCGAATTATAATGGCCGTGCTTGATGGGGGCTCTAATCCCGAATACAATAAAATGCGTGATATTTGGTCGCGTCTTAATTTACCAGACAATATAGAAATCGTTTTTTTACGTGCAAGTCCATTAATCGTAGAAACTACATATGATCCAGCAACCAAGACTCTTTGGACACCTGGCGAAGAAAGCATAATGCCCGGCATATTAGAAAAAACGCATCAAGCAATTAAGTATTATACGACAACTAGTACTTTTGACTATTTTATTCGCACCAATCTCTCATCACTATTCGATTATAAAGTGATGGTTCAATGGTTGCACCAAAACCCACTTGATTATGGCGGGAAACTAGAGAATGCTTTTGATGAGTGGGAATTCGCCTCTGGTGCGGGCATCTATTTATCGCGGAAAGGGTGTCAAGTATTTGTAGAACATTTTAAAGAAATGGAGCAAGAATACGATTTACTTGATGATGTTGTTATAGGAAAAGTAATGCAAAAATATGTTCCGATGACTTATGTACCACGAATTACCTTTTCGTATAGCGAAGATCCAGAGATTTTAGACCTTCTGACCAATGATTACAAAGAAATATTCCACTACAGATGCCATTCGGATGACCAGCATTTGAAAACTGTCGAATATATGAAATTAATATGTAAGAAACTTGTATATGAGTCTGTTTAAATATTTAAATATTCCTGTGTTTATAATTAGTTTAGCCGTGGGGCTGTTTTTCGTATATGTGTATAGCGACGAAAAACGCAAAATTATGGTTTATCCTACACCAGACAATGTGAATACATTGCAATATCGCGACCAAAGCGGAACGTGCTATGAGTTCAAAGAGAAAGAAGTGAAATGCCCGGCAAATGAAGCTGATATTGCAAAACCATTACCGAAAATAATATAAACATATTTGTACGTATTGAGTAATAATGTTTAATCGAATTATTAGAACAAACTTTGTATCCCTTAGCGGAAGCGCCCGTTGGGAACAAAGTTCCCTTAAGGGAAACAGAGTTTCCCGACCGTGCAGTTCTGCTAGCAAAAATAGATATTTGCAAAGCAGGAATGTGTGCAACAAAAACGAAGCTAACAATTGTAAATGTCCCAATAGTGAAAAAATAGATTTGATTCAACAAATGGTTACGCCGACTTTTTTGTTAACTTGCGGGATGAGTGGCTATATTATTGGCGATATGATATTTACAGGAATATCCATATTTTCAAATAAGTAGCTAACTACTGTATGTAAAATTGATTTTTAACAATAACTATATACAAATAGTATATAATTATAATCCAATGAAGTTTTGTTCTCAATGCCATAATATGTGCTATTTGTCGATTGACGACACTAATTCCAATGAACTCCTATATTATTGTCGAGTATGTGGACACAAAGATACTCACTTAACCCAAGAAGGAATCGTGGTTATGAAGACCCAGGTGAAAAAGAGCGAGCAGAAGTTTAATCATATGGTGAATAAATACACCAAATATGACCCGACGTTGCCCCGGCGGTCAAACATGAAATGCCCTAGTGTTGATTGCACTAACGATAATGATATTATTTATTTGCGATATGACGACGAAAATATGAAATATTTGTATATTTGTCCACAGTGTGATACTACGTGGAAGACTGACGATAACAAATAAGGCTTATAATCCTTCCTTTGTAAGAACCGAATGTTAAACTGCTAGGGAAACCAAGGTTTCCCTTAAAAGGAGGGGGTAACGGGGAACGTAGTTCCCCGTAAAATTGAACCTAATTTTTTATTATATAAACAATATAATAATAAAATAATATATATTTACAATGCCTGCTCCCAAAGAAGAATTTGAAGATTATGGTTCCGATAGCGGTTCTGATAGTGGCTCAGAATCTGGAAAAAGTGGCGGAGCCGATGATTACAGCGACGCCGATCTCGAATCCATCATGTCTGATATGGAATACGAAGGTGAAGGCGTAGAGGGTGAGGGCGAAGGTATGGATGAAGGTGAAGGCGATTATGAAGACGCCGAACAGTTTAGTGCAAACGGATCAGATGATGACGACGACGACGAAGACGAAGATGCCAATTATTTGCAAAAGTTTAGCGAACAACTTAAACAGAATGTAATTACAGAGCACCATCCAGAGTTGGTGGTTAGCAATTTTCATGAGGTCGATGCACTATGTCATGTGGTCCGCGATGCGGATGGCACTATTATTGACCCATTGCATACCACACTTCCGTTTGTAACCAAATACGAGAAGGCGAAGATTTTGGGTGAACGTGCCAAACAGTTGAATGCGGGTGCGGTGCCATTTGTGGAAGTTAATGAAGACATTATCGATGGCTATTTAATCGCATTGGCGGAATTTGAACAGAAAAAAATCCCGATGATTATTCGACGACCCCTGCCCAATAATGCGTCTGAGTATTGGCGATTGCAAGATCTTGAGATTCTATAAACACTACTGTAGTGGAACCGCATTTACATATTCTTGTACATTCATTTTTTTCATGCATTTTGGACAATTTAATCCATAAAGTGTTATCATATCATAATCGTTAATATGGTTTGTGAAACATTTTTTACAGCATAAATGCAACCCATCAAGATGGAGAATTAATACCTTGGACAATTTAATATCAGCCGTTAAAATCTCCTTATTACAGAGAATACAAGTTGTTCCATGTTTTGACATATTATTGTTTTTATCGTTATTTATTATCATTGTTTTATTATCAATTTTATATAAAATTGATTATACCTATTAATACTAATAAATAATGCATACAATGACATCTGTCTCAATTACGCCACTTACGCCAGTTTCACTTATAACCGTCTCTCAACTATCTCGTTCCAAATGTTTGAAAAACCTTACACAACTAATAAATCTCCAAGATTACTCCAATATTATTGAATGGGTAATTGTTGAGGGGTCTGTAAACGAACTCGACGCTACTACAAATAAAAAACGCATCGAATCATTAAACTGCACAATACCAATAAAATACATAGAATATGAGTCCGGATTAAAATTAAGCGATTTACGCAACAAAGGAAATAATGCTTGTAGTGGAGATATTATAGTAGTAATGGACGACGATGATTATTACCCGCCGTGTCGCGTATCACATGCAGTGCAAAGATTACAAGAATCTGGGTGCCAAATTGCCGGAACAACAAATGTGTATATGTATGATTATGATATTCATATGCTTATACAGTTCAAAGGGTTCGGACCGAATCACGCAACCAATAATACCATGGCGTATACCCGCAATTATCTAACTTGGAATTGCCATGCAACCGGTCTTAGGAATGCCGAAGAAAAAAGTTTCACACGAAATTTTAATAATTTTATGGTGCAACTTGATCCCGATAAATGTGTTATTGTTTCGTCGCACGGATCAAACACTGTAAGCAAAAAGATGTTTACTAACAATAATATGTTGCATATATTAAAACCAATACATAAACCAATAACCGAATTTATACCGGAACATATTGTCAAACTGTTTTATACTACACTATAAAATTGAAAATTAATATAATGATTAATCGTCAATAATAATAAATCAAATAATGTCCAATCAAGTCGTTCAAAATCCTCAAGTCTTCCGCGAAAATGTCCGCTCTAAGTTGCAACAAAAATATGGCGGATTAATGAATCCAAGCATTATGGCCAATGTGGAAATCGGCGTTTACAATTACGCCATTAAAGAAGCTACGAATTTAAAAGTCATCAAAAAGTGGGACGTGCCTTCGTTTTCTACACTATACATGGATAGGTTGCGCACTATATATAATAATCTGAAAAACCCCGAATTAATTGCATTGCTTGCATCCGAAGAGCTGAGTCCCAAGACGCTTGCATTCATGACTCACCAAGAGATGAATCCAGAGCGTTGGGCCAAGATGATCGAAGCGAAAATTAAACGCGACTCTAATAAGTTCAATACAAAGGTGGAAGCTATGACCGAGATGTTTACTTGTAAAAAATGCAAATCCAAGCGTTGCACATATTACGAGTTGCAAACGCGATCTGCAGATGAGCCATCCACGATTTTCATCAGTTGTCTCGATTGTGGCAAACACTGGAAACAAAATTAAAAAAGGTTCTTCAATAATGAATCACTTAAAAGCCCTTAGTTAAGTTATTTTAAATTACAAATAAATACAAATATAAATACAATAATTACAGTTTAAATCCAGATTGTGGCAACACTAATATTAATAATGTAATAACCACCATTGTAATGTAGATTTATCATTGACACTATCATAACAAGGAAATAATCTAAAATTATTATCAGTGAGTCCTTGTCTTCTGTTACAATATATTTCATCACAACTATATATTTTTTTATCTGAACGAATACTTGCTTCATAATATCCATCACAATTTGGTTTAATTTTGTTTGGACCCCTCCCATTAAGTTTCGCTTTCAATTCTTTATTATAATAATCTTTTGCTTCTTCTTGCGTCTTAAATATTTTTATAACTGGTTCTCTTAATTCACCTCTATCAATATTGTGTTCTTTCAACATTCCAGCAGTGATGGGAACCATCTGGTCTTCTTCGCCGTTCCAATACTTCTTCGCAAACTCAACCGCCAAGCGCTCTTCTTTAAGAATCAGTTCACTGGTTTTGGTGGATACAAACAAAATAGGAACTTTGTATGAACTGAATCCCTTAATGTTGCCTCCACAACGCATTACCATCTGATAAGCATCATCGCCATTCGTGTTGTTAGGAATAACACCATGAGTGAATAAGAACTCGTTGTTATCGATGCTAGACGCAAAAGTGATACCTCGACTGACACACATCTTGCCTGTAACCGCGAATGGAGCATTGTATAGCTCATTATCATAGTAATAGCGACTCAACGTCTTTGCAACTTCCAAGTCTTCTTCTAAGTCTTCGGCAATAGGAATAACGTCTCCATTCAAAAGACGAAACTCCTTGTATGTTCCATTGATGATCAACACATTGAACCCATTATCCATTAAGATTCTGCAATGTTCTTCGTGAGATGCACACTTGGTATTTCCAGGGCAAAACCATCTTGATCCGGGAACAACCATCTCTGGATTTGCGGTTAATACAGCCGATAACGCGTCATCAACGCGCTTATTAGCATCCGAGAGTTCATGGCGCAAGTCGCATTCAGAATACTTGTGATACACGGGAGCGTGAGTGTTCTCGTAAATACGAAGCAATGGATCTACATCAATCGAATGTAAATACTTGTAAACTGGACGCATAGTAGCCGTGATAAGCACCACGTTATCAACAAACTTCTCAGCACACATCTCTGATAACTTGTCAAAATGCTCACTCCATATACCAATACTTGAATCGGCTTCGTCTATCCATATATTCACTTTCTTGTTGAAGTTGCGCTTCTTGAACTTCTTCAGCAACTTCTCAAGCAATACAACGACGTATTCCATTCTGCGTTTGTTTGTGCAACAAATAATATTGTTAATCTCTTCATCGTCGTCATCTGAAGTAATCAAGGCAAACACATTGTCCACCATCATCTTCTTGTTATCGCGAGTTAATGTGTTTGCAGTCCATGACAATGTCTTGGGATTGTCGCAGGTTTCAGTCTCTGAATCATCATCCGACGAAACGTTGTCAACGTCCTTGGCAATGCGTTTCTGAGTTTGCTTATTGAGAAGCTTAGTGTTGCTGGTGAAGATGATATTCAAGTCATTGCTATCCATATGAATCTGGTCATTCCACTTGTTGATGAGGTCGGTCATCTTGCGAGTCTTTCCGCTCTGAGCGGGCAATTGAATCAAAGTCAATGAACTTCCCATAGTTGTTCGTGTTTGCGTTCGTTGTTAAATACAGTTTATTGTTTTATGCATCAAGTCTGTTTACAAATAAATATTTCAATTTTATATAAAAATATTTTACACTATAAGCTATTTTTATCTGTAAATAAAGTATAAAGAAAATATCTCGATTCCCCTTATATGGACGCATCTATTCCCGATAATAGCCGAAATACTAATTATAAGTTATATGTTCTTGATCCACTATCTACTATTATTAAACTGGCTATCATTGGAAACAAACCGGTAGGCACCAAAATTTATATCAGTGATAATATTATTTATTTGCAAGAGCCTGGCCTATTCCAGGCTCTGTGTCGTCTCTATTACAACACAAATAAAACCGACTTACAATACTTGTATAATCCAATTTATTATGCATGTCAAACATACTTGGCCGATAAATTTGTCGATAAAACGCCGGCCATTAAAAAGTTATTTAGTAGTGCAATTGTAGGTCTAACAAAGCTAAAAGATACTTACAAATCGTGTCCAATTATACCACTGTGTTTGAATCTCTATATCAATGTCATAGAAAACCACTTGGATGAACATTTGGTTGCCTCGTTATTCAAAAAAGATTCAATGACAACGCATTATGATGCAAGTACGCTAACAACCTTGCATAACTTTTGGAATAGCGACCGGATTAAAGTTGTGCTAGATTTAATCGAATTCTTATGCAAAGACTACTCTGCGTCAAATAATGTTCAAAGTTTGCAAATATTTATGACCCATACTGATGCTGATGTGTGTAAACTTTTGCAATAAAGATTTTTCCGTCCTCAATGACCGTGCATTTTCTGACTGCTAAAAAAAAGGTTCTTCTTTATTTGAAGATACTTACATGTATATCAAAGCCTTTTTTTGTTTCTTGTTTTTGTATTTTTGTATGTATATTTTTGATTATTTTGTATGTATATTTTTGATTATTTTGTATGTATATTTTTGATTATTTTGTATGTATATTTTTGTATTTTTGTATGTATATTTTTGTATTTTTGTATGATTGTTGTTGCATTGTTGCAACGGTTGCAACCAGTATTTATTGCAACATGTCGAACTCGGTAATCTGTCTCTTGGGTACCTGTGCATTGTAAGTCTGTTGCACCAGGTCAGCGTTGCGAATGAACGCCTGGAAATCCCTCTCGCGCTCGGGGTCGCCGTATTGGCCGTTGCCGTAAATTCGGCCAGAGTGGTAACTGCGACGCACGCAATTGGTAGGGTTGGGCTGGTAAGGCCGATACGCCTCAAACAGACGCTCGAGTGTCTTCATCTCGAAGAAGGTGATCGCGTTGTTGCGATTACTGAACTCGATGTCCTCTGCAGTATCCTGTTTCGGAATCGGCAAATCGAAGACGTCGTCTGCGAAGTTGGCGAAGTAGTCAGTTGCGTTCATAGTATCTATAAATATTGTATATATATTATGCATTATGTATCTATACAAAAAAATATTTCAATTTTAGAAGGGACCTCCCGAAGGGAGATCCCATACTGTAAAAAATAAGGTTCTACATCAAGTAGCTACTCACACTTTTATTTTAATATTAAGTTAAAATTAAGATAAAATATAAAATATATAAAAGTTAAGTTAACGATCCTGCTCATAGTCGTCATAGAGTTCGTCTTCGTACTTGTCTACTAATCTATCATATTTGTCGTATTCGTCTTCGGATTCGTATTCGTTATCTTCGTCCATTTCTTGTTGTTCATAGAACTCGGTCTCCATGATTGCAATTGACTCTATGCTTGCAATTTGACCGCGAATAAACGGTTCAGTGGGAATCTTTGATTCCTGGTTTGCATGTTCTTCTTCTCTATTTATCTGTTCTTCTGCGAGTTTGTGGATTTCCGGATCGAAGACACCCCATCCATTAATGGGGCTTGCCGGATTCTTAATATTCCACATCTCTTCGCATATTTGTCTGAATCTCTGTGCCTTCTTTATATCGAACGGTTCGTCGCGTCTAAGGCCAGGAGGGCCACCAAGAGGGCCATTGTAGCATCGCGCTTTGCGACACATCTCGAGCCATTCTTCCTCGTCGTATGTATCTTCATCGTCGTATGTATCTTCCTCGTCGTATGTATCTTCCGTGTCGTATGTATTTGCCATTGTTATCTATGAATATTGTTTGTTTTATTATACTTTCCATGCATTTACATGTAAATATTTCAATTTTATGACTTTCATATTTTCAACTTTTACCTACAACGTCCTCCATGTGTCCAACATATTTGTATGCAATTTGGTATCCATAATGTAGTAGCAAATTCCAGGGGTTATTATAAGATTATTTGCATGTTTTCAATTTTGGACATTTTTTGTCCACAAAAATGTCCATTTTGCAAAAAGTGAATCGACTTTTGTTTTGTGTTTTTACAACGATTTTTAAAATATTTTTATAACGACTCAATAAAAAACAGACCAATTATGGTGTCAGAAAAAGAAGACGAATAACTCGGAAAAATCCGAACTACAAAAAATCCGATTTATTTTGGACATTTTTGGAAGTTGCATGGACATTTTTGTATATAGGAGAGATTTTACAAGATTTTTCTCCTATAATCAGGTAGGTTAAAAATGTGTAAAACACACACAAATTTAGTTATTGACTGTGTTTTACAACCACGCGTTTTCTATATTATGATTAAACCATATTATGCTATATATAATATGAACAAACCGCGAATTTCGCAAGTCCGGACACAGTGTGTATAAGATTCTCGGAATGCACTATGTGCAATTATATTGTTAGCATTAATGCTTTGGATAATCTAGTTATTGGAAAACTAGTTTTACAACTCATTTTGCATGTACATATGAATGTCAATACAATAATATGTTAGCATATTATGCTATTGACGTAGAGAATGCAATGACACGTATTGTTAACTTTATTCTTTAAACTTAACAACCCAGGTTATGAATATTCTCTTATTAATCTTAAATAATCATTAATTAGATCAGGCATATGATTCGATAAATATAAAAGGGTCTTTGAATCGGGAACCTTGTAATTAGATTTTTGAATATATTCTTTTAATGATAAATTAGAAGCGTCTATTAACATCATATTATTTTGAAAGTTTTCATTTGTATATTGGTAGTTTTTGTTTACTTCTTCAATAATGATATTGATCATTTTAAGTTTGTCTACTTATTGTTTTTCTTTTAATATTCATACATAAATAATCATAGTTTCGTTCTGTTTCACACAATTGACTCCATATTATTGGTGCATCTGTATGCTTTATAGTAAAAATATATGTTCGTGTTCTATACTCTGACATACTTATTATTATAAAACAACTTTATATCATTTTTCCTACGAGTTCCTACATAGTCTTTCAAAAATCAACCGGTTTTTATTATCCATAATGTAGTAGCAAAATCCGAGGGTTATTATAAGATTATTTGCAGGTTTTCAATTTTGGACATTTTTTGTCCACAAAAATGTCCATTTTGCAAAAAGTGAATCGACTTTTGTTTTGTGTTTTTACAACGATTTTTAAAATATTTTTATAACGACTCAATAAAAACCAGACCATGTATAGTGTCAGAAAAAAACGCAGAATAATCCGGAATTTTCGGAACGTAAAAAAATCCGATTTATTTTGGACATTTCTGGAAGTCGTGTGGACATTTTTGTATATAGGAGCGATTTTATAGGTATTTTCTCCTTCATAAATGCAGATCAAAATCTCACAAAACACAAGTAGTTTTAGTTATTAATTGTGTTTTGCAAAACCGTGATATAACAAAATGAATAACTGCGCAATATGCTATGATTAAATGCAACAACCCGCGATTTTAGTAAGTAGGGACACACTGTGTTTGAGATACTCACTGTTATATAATTCTGATTTTTTGTTATCATATTATGCTAACAAAATATATGCAGATGTTTATATGTTGAATTATCTAATTTTGAATGTATCAGGACTAATCGTGAGAAATATTGTTAGCATAAAATAGTGTAATTATTCTAATTAGTTATATGTATTAATGCTTACAAAAGTCAAAATCAATTGTGTAATTGATATTGTTTAATAATTAAGTACCAACCAAGTTCATAGTGTTAAATAATATAAACTAGGTGTGTTATTGAATTAAATCTTCAATATTACTGTGATTTTATAATAAAGGCTTGTACAATATGTATTTAGATAGAATATATGTCTCGAACTCGCACATTTTCATTTATGATACATTCTAAAAACGCAATAACAGCCTGGACATATTTGTGTACAATAACTAATTATGAATACATGTGTATGAATATCAAAAAAAATAAAATTCAGGGATATATTCGGTTTAAACACGCTAAAAAAATAGAAACAGTTCAGGAATTACTGCAGTTTGATGCTATTGTGAATGAAGAATCTAGGTGTGATAATGACATTAGAAAAGAGTTATATTATAAAGATAAATTCTATGAAAATGGAACACCAAAAAATAACAAAACTCGAGCCACGCAACCAAATAATGATAATATACTTAATTTAATTACCGAATATGTCGCAGAAGGAAAAAAACAATTATCACAAATATGTGCAACAAATAACAATATCACCACAAACAACATTACGAATAATAACAACAACTTAACGATTAATAATAAAGTAAGTTTCAACTTAAATATGTTTCTTAATGATAAATGCAAAGACGCAATGGACATAACTGCGTTCATGCGTTCAATACCAATAGGACTTGATGAAGTGATGCTTTTTAATCGTATGGGACACGCAGAGGCAATCACGCGCATAATTGACAAGGCATACAAGGATATAGATTTAACAATGCGTCCGATGCATTGCACTGATGTGAAACGAGAGACTTTATATATTCGTTGTGATAACAAATGGACGAATGACGAGTCAAAGGCCATTATAGAACAAGCCATTGACACGGTAGCAAATCGGAGTTTTTCAAATTTAAAAATTTGGAAAGATGCGCATCCGGATTATAATAACGATGAAGACAAGAAGACAGAATATGCACGCATCATGCGACAAATGCTTGGTGGATTATCAGACCGTGAAATTGAGGAAAATAAGAGCAAAATTGTGCGCAACATGACGCGGATGGCACAGCTCGATAAAGAACAAGCTTCTAATTGCTAATAATAAGTAGCACGGATTTCAAAGCGAACATACGTATCTAACACTCTTTTTAATTTGGCCGTAAGATAATTAAACTCATCTGGGGTAAAATATTCTTTGGTATAACCTTGTCGAAAATGTAAACAAATTCCGTAATTGTCTGGGAAGAAATCACTTCTGAGCTGTTTATGTTCATCAATGGATGCAATAGTAGCTTCTCCTTTATCTATAAATTTATAGCGAGTTTCATCCTTAAATGCATCTCTGATTGTATCGCGGAGACTTTTATTTGATTCAACTGCTCGCGAACGAAGTTCGCTTGGTGGAAACACTGCTTGCGAACTTCGTTCGCTTGGAAACCAATCGTTATTATTATTCATAATAATAATAATGACATGTATATCTTTATACTTTTATGCTGTGTTTTGTGCGTATCCATGCAACCAGTTCGTCTGCATCGCAAACACCAAACCCTTGATCAAATCCCTTCAAATCAAAAAACTTTGGCTTCTTCATTTTCGCTGTCTGATAAAAAATATACGGACCATATTTCCCATTGCGAATGCTCAGCTCTGGGGTTAGAACACGAAGTACCGTCTTTTTATTCGGGTCAGTTGGTATAGGTATATCACTCAATACAATTTCCTCGATTGGTTTGTGTAAATGATTCAGTGAAATCGTTATAGATTCAGATTCGATTTCCGCATACAATCCAAACTTTCCTGACTTTACTATAATACCACTACCCAAATCGCGTTGTTCTACTTGTGCCAACTCATCTAATGTATATTCACCCCGATTCAGTTTGTCCAAATCTAGTTTGAGTCCATATTTCAACGATTTGAACTCCTTGCTTACTTGATTTACTAACTTTGCACAAGAGTCCTTGGAAAATAATAGTATCCAGTCTCCTTCTACTTTATATACTTTTTTCTCTAGTTTTGCCAATTCGTTGACTAACCGGTTGATTTGTTTGTTGCACTCGTCGCATACTTTATACCACGGCAATGCACCAACCGCAACTTGGTCAAGCGATTCTTCCATATTTCGCGTGAAGTCGTAAGAGAACAAAGCGTCAAATTTGTCAAGCAAAAACTCGACAACGAGCTTACCAACTGGCTCCAATACTAACTTGCCGTGTTCTGCACCAAAAATCTTGTCAACGGTTTCAACAGACACATCGGTCTCTTGCGTACGAAGAGTATAAATATTGCATCCAACTTTGGTGCCGGGTATGTCAGTTTTTTCGACATATTTACGTGTTTGAATAGTATCGATAATAGTTGAATACGTGGATGGCCGACCAATGCCAAGGTCTTCTAATTTGCTAATAAGCGAGGCCTCTGTGTAATGCAAACAACCTTTTTGTTCCATTGACGGCACAGATTGTAAATATGTATATGAAACTTCTCTGGACTTGGACGTTTGTGTTTTAAGAATCAATGCATTTATAGTATTTCCGGTTCCAGTTCCATGTGCGGTTTTTGAATCCACTATTTGAAACCCAAGAAATTGCGGTACTTCCAAGTTTCCTTTATATACTTTATCAAACGGTGCGGACACGCTAATCGGTAAAACGTTCACAATAGCCGGCGCCATACAGCTCTGTACAGTGTGTGTCCAAATCAATTTATATAGTCGTTCCAACCGATTATTTGAACCATCTTTATCAATTATAACTAATTCGTTGAGCAAAATATTGGTCGCACGAATAGCTTCGTGTGGGCAAGTTGCATCGGTGTTAACGGGCATTATATGAGAAACGTGTTTTTCCGACCAATTATCAACAATATATTTCTTAGCTGTCTCAATAAATTCGGGTGAATAAGTGCGATTATCGGTTCGCATATATGTAATATGTCCTAACTGGTACAGAGTCTGACAACAAGCCATTGTTTCTTTTGCGCCCATTTTTAGAACATTGGATGCCAGTTGGAGAATAGCCGACGTATTTAATGGCTTAGGCGCTGTTCGTTCGGAAATCCGTTTCTCGCCAAGAGTAAATGTATGTTTGAATGATGCCGATTTTTGCAAAAAATCAACCAACTCTGGTTCACTGTCATATATATTGTCTAAGGTTAGCATAATGTTATGTGGCGGGAAAAAACACCCTTGAACTTTATGTCGAATAGTGTCTATCTTGTTAGCATCACCTGCGTCGTTTTCGTATACAAGTCTTAGAGCAGGAGTTTGACATCGACCGGCTGAAAGCCCACTCCCATGCGCAACATACTTCCACAATAGTGGCGATACTTTAAATCCAACAAGTACGTCAAGCACTTGACGCGCAATAGCTGCATATACTAAATTTAAATCGAGAGTCTTAGGTTTCGAAACTGCATCCAATATAGCACATCGCGTGATTTCATGAAAAATAATTCGCCGGGTGGTATCAATGGGTAAGTCGAATACTTGGCAAATATGCCAGCCAATTGCTTCACCTTCGCGGTCATTGTCAGTAGCAATAATAACGTTGGTTTTTGCAAAGTCATTTATGATGGCTACCATCTTTTGCACATGCGCTTTTTTCTCTGGATCAATTGTGAATGAGGGTATAAAATTATTCTTGGTGTCGATGCTTTTAATTCCGTCGGCGAGCACGCGTATATGACCATTACTTGCGATGCATTTGTATTCGGGGCCTAAATATTTTTCAATAGAAGCGCACTTGGAGCCGGACTCAACGATTAATAAATATTTTGGCTTCATAATAAATAAAGGGAACTACGTTCCCTTTAAATCCCTCCTTTTTATTGTGTAAGGGCAGACGAGACAACGAAGTTGTCTCTGAATCCGAAGGTTCCAAGGGCACGCTCGTGCCCCTTATGCCCAATAGGGGCTGGAAAGCCGTTGTGTCTCCTTTCCACTTCCCTTTTACACGGAACGACGAAATCCCTTACTTATTGTGTTATTATTGTAAAAAAGGAGGGATTTAAAGGCATACTACGTTCACTTTATAATGTATATAATCGAGATTAGCTTATTGCCATTGTACACAATTATTGGCACATGTATATATACACTGGTAAACGCAACAAGTACTGAGACAGTTATTGCATCGGTATTACTTATTGGCGGTGGCTATGCATATTCACAGGCAATCCAACACATTTACCCATCGACCGAATAAAGATTTATCTACCGCGTATAAGATTTATCTACCGCGTATAAGATTTATCTACCGCGTATAAGATTTATCTACCGCGTATAAGATTTATCTACCACGTAATAGATCTCTTATATTGCGCTCATTCATAGCTATCCATTGTGAATCGTATAAACATAAATCGTTTGTATTATCTTTGTGCGGTAATACATACAAGGCAACTAAGTCTTCGTAGTTAAGACCCATTAAACTGAGTTTGTTTGCAATATGTTCAATAGATAAATTTGGGACAGATTGTTGGCCATAGTATTCGTGTCCACGTTGATACATTTCTTCGGCACTCCATACAGATTCATCACTGTCATCTTCATCAAGCTGGTTGTTGTCTTCACCTTCACCTTCGGCGCGGTTTTCGCCTTCGACGCGGTTTATAAAATAACGAAATGCCAACAAGGATAGGTCGGTTTCATAGTCGTAATAAGGTGCAGAATCACTTTCACTATCATTGTTGCTATCACCGTTGCTATCTGAAGCAACTAGTTCTTTGCGACAGCAAGGGCACCCATACCCATTTCGTTTTGCATTGGTTAAGAAACACGATGCATGAAAACAATGTTTGCATTCGGTTTTAATATAGTTATATGCACATAATTCAATATTATCCAAACAAATAGGACACGTTTCTAGAGTTAATATATTATCGAAATTTTCAGTCGTCATTATCAATACACGGTTTTAAAAGTTGCTTTGCTTATATAAAAAATAACGGTTATATTTATTCAATTTTTTAGCTCCTTATATTGATTACTTTTTAAATACGAAAACTCCATTTTTAAATTCGCCCTTGCGAATAGTGCCATTGTCTTTGTAAAGGGTGCCTTGTCCGTGCATTTTACCGTTTGACCATTCACCTTCATATCGTTCACCGCCGGCAGTGCCCCAATCATATACACCATAACCGTGTTCCTCCTGATTGACAAAGTTGCCGGTGTATGTTGGAGGTCGTATTTCATCGGCCCAACTCATCACGTATGTAAGTTTACCAGCACCGTGTCTGTATCCATTCACGAAATCTCCTTCATAAGTAGTACCATTAGATAAACACAATTTACCTTTACCGTGACTATATCCATTCGCGAAATCTCCTGTATATGTCTGCTTGAATTCAGGATCATACCTTGTGCCCTTTCCATGTTTTATACCTTTAACTATCTGACCTTCATATCTATATCCGTCTTCTCCAATAATAAGTACATGTCCAGTTTGAGATTTTTTGTCTGCTTCAGAGTCAAATCGCACAGTATCGCCAATTATTAGATTACTGAATAAATGCTTATTATCTTCGGTAATCGTTAGTATAATAGGTTTTTCAATTGCGTTTGGTTCTTTCTTCGGTTCGACTACTTCCGGTTCCCTTGGTTCCCTTGCAACGAGTTCCTCAATTAACATTGAGATCGCGCATGCTTTAGCAAATTGCTTATCAAATGCATCCATTCGAGCATTATCATTGTCAAACACCTGTTGTTCCATTTCACTAAAAGTTGGCGAATGCTCTCCTTCGTTATCGATTGATATGTAAATGTTAGCATTAGGCTTAGATGTTGCATTGGGCTTAGAGGTAGCCTTAGGCTTAGAGGTTGCCTTGGGCTTAGGAAGGGGCTCTTGCACAAAAGTGGCGTTCTTGTTAAGTCTTGGAGATCGTCTGAGTTGCATTGTTATTAATGTTATTGTTTTGTATATGCATAAAAAACAAATGGCAAATCTGAGTTCAATTTTTTAACTTTTTTAGAACGTTGATACAATCAGTAAATCTTGCAATAGCAACATCATCATTCAAATTCGTAAATGTTTCGTGATGTTCCAGTATTGAATTTGCATCGTATTTATCATATTTCATTACAGATACATGACACCATGTATGAATATATTGTCGAACTATTGCCAGCACTTCGTCTGCAGTAGCAACTTCGGCAAATGCTTCCTCCTCATCGCGAAACCAGTCTTGGCCCGAAACAGTAAACATATTAGCCTTCCAACTAACAAAGAACTGGAAAGATGGACTATTAATCAAAATGGCAGTATTAAGGGCAGACGAGACAACTTCGTTGTCTCCTGACTGTGTATATTTGCTAGACATGTTATTATTTATATTAGAATAGTTTTTATATAACTTATATAAATAAAAAGTTCGATTTTGTTGTATTATGCAGATTCACTTGGTTTCGTTTGGCGGTCCCTCAGAACAATATGTGAAAGCCGTCGAGCGATTAAGGCAACAAGCAATTCAAATGAATGTATTCTCATCGATTCATATATACACACACAGAGATTTATTGTCCGATCCGGCATTCAAGTTCAAAGACTTTGTTCAAAATAACCCGCGCGGATATGGCTATTGGATATGGAAAGCATATTATATCCAAAAGGTATTGCATCAAATACCAGAGGGAGATTTGCTAATGTATTTGGACGCCGGATGCGAGCTCAATCCGTATGGAAAGCGCCGTTTATTTGAATTAGTACCAATAGTTATTAACAAAAAAATTATTGGAACACACAGTATAAGTACTGATATTACATACACCAAACGTATTACCCGCGAATCAATACCCTTAAGTAAAGAACTGCTTGCAAAGAATCAAATGCAGGCTGGATACTTGTTTATGCGCAAATGTCCAGAGATTATAACTCTGATTTATAATTGGAACAAATGGAATAGTTGTGTTGAATTATTGGATGACACAACTAGCAATGAATATCCAGAGTTTATTGATCATCGACACGACCAATCGATTTTCAATTTGCTTGTAAAATCGTCGGGACTCCACAACTATAATGCAGAGCCGGCAGATGTCCGGATTAATAATCCAGTATGGTATTGTAGAAATCGCGATGGAACCCCGATGCAATTTGAATATCCGTATTAGATAGTACCTTTGGTTTAGATAGTACCTTTGGTTTAGATAGTACCTTTGGTTTCAACATGCACCGGAAGTATGGGTGCAGGTTTGGTTCTTTCGACATACATTCCAATTATAAATACAAGACATACACCACACATGACATAAATAGATTTTGATAATTCAGCTTGATATTCCAGATCGTCGCCAGTGTTATACATTTATAAAGAATGATTAGGTTATCTTTATGTAAAATTGAATATATAAACAATAATATACAATAATTATAATACCATGAATACAAGTAAAAAAAATAAGGGACAATTTTATACAGTTAATAGCAATTATATATTGGATGGATTAACACTGCCATTCAATGGCGACCCTATTGTGGAACCATTTGCAGGAAAAGGTGATTTACTAACTTGGATAAGCGATCATCGCGACCGTATAAGCAACCAAGGTTGCGACCGGATACGCGATCATCGCGATCAAGAAGTTGAAGCATACGATATAGAGCCAAAATGCGCGAATGTTGTGCAACGCGATACATTAATGGATCCACCGGTATATACTAACAAATGGGTTATCACCAATCCGCCTTATTTGGCCAGAAACAAATGCGCAACAAAAACCGTGTTTGACAAATACAATACAAACGATCTTTACAAATGTTTTATAACATCGCTAACAGATTGTAATGGTGGTATATTGATTATTCCAGTTGGATTCTTCTTGTCGCCAAGAGATGTCGATGTGCGGTGTCGCAACGATTTCTTAACCAAATACAAGTTATTGCGTGTTAAATATTTCGAGGAAGATGTATTTCCGGATACCAGCACAACCGTAGTTGCTTTTTCGTTTGTCAAGTCAGACACAGCGTTAACAGAGCAAACTTGTGAATGGGTATTATTGCCATCCGGACAAACACAACATTTCACATTATCCAAACAAAACGACTGGATTATTGGTGGCGATATTTACAACTTACCGATTACAAATCCTAATATTCATATTCGGCGATATGTAGAAGGTCATGTTTTAAAACCAGGTGAAACTATAACAGGATTAACATTAACTGCACTTGACACTGGTAAAGAGGGTGGAAGGATTTGTCTCGAATATAAAAAAGATTATATATATCCAGCAAAAGACACAAGTCGATCATATGCAACATTGTGCGTTCAAGGTATCACTTTAAATGAACCCCAACAGCAACTAATCGCAACAATGTTTAATATCATAATTGACACAAAACGAGACGAAACGTGGAGTTTATTCTTACCGCAGTTCAGAGAATCCAAGGAATATGCACGAAAAAGAATACCATTTGAACTCGCATATAACATTGTATTGCATATTATAACAACTCAAACATTGTATTTCGAGTGATTATCAATTAGATATTGTTGAAACTCCACATGATTTACGACTAGAACATTGTTCCTGTGATATTTTTCACGAAGCTCGTTAAACTGTGCAACTAAGTCAGTATCAATTAGAAGAACGTATAATTCTTCGGTCTTACCGTATTTAATAATCCATTCGCCCATGCAATGGGCTTCTTCAAACACATTGTCTTGATGACCACCACTCAATATTGTTATTTTGGCAAATATCCAGCCTGCAATTCTTCCAGAGATTTTTGCGTCAAACGATTTCAAACAATCGTTCTTTTTGAGCCCGCTTTTTTTGTATTCAGCGCCAGATAATATACGACCGTCTTTGGTTGGACGCGCCTCTGTATTTGGCAAGTTGGTAATTTGGATTCCGAGTTGTTCAGAGACGGTGCTACACGTTTTCAATACTGCACTCTCGTCATTGGATCCTTGTCTTGATGCCTCGATGCTAATATCGTGTGCGACCACTTTGGCGAAGTCTGCGTCTTGGCATTTTCGAATAAGATCGTCAAATGAGTATTTAAGGTATTTTAAAAGTCGTTGCAATTCTTTACCGTTGGATATGTCGATAATCTGCTTCTCTGTTATTCCAGGCGTTGATAAAGCATCAAATACTTTCTTGATGTTTTCTTCTTGACGCTTTTCGCGTAAACCCTTGATATCAATAATAATGGGACTAAGTTGCATATAGTATGCATTAACTTAATACGGTAATAATAATGTCAATTTTTTAACATCAATAATTGAGCTTACGAATAATAGACTCATCAAAATCACTCAAAATGTGTTTTCCATACTTCTCTGGTAAATTGCGATAGTGGTCAATATAATCGTCTGCACTAAAATCGTGTTCCAACGAAAATAATACCATTCTGTGTCGTTTGTTATTGTATCTATATGTTTTTATAATAGATGCGACCTCTGAACATATTTCATCAATAGATTCTTTCAATTCACGTTTATTTACTATTTGTGTTTCACCGTCATGACTTTCTACAATATACTGTATGTTTTCCATAATTTATATAAAGATAATTCTCTAATTTTTATATCCTAAATATGGTGCAAATAACTGATAATAATAATTACAATAATAATTCAAAATATTGTTCATACTTTGAATTATTTAACTATGAATTGAGTCCATTTCAAAAGCATGCAATCCAAGGCATTGTGGATGGCAACCACGTTTTAGTAACGGCGGCGACAGGCTCTGGTAAAACATTGCCAGCGGAGTTTGCAATCCAACATTTTGTCGAACAAGGCAAGCGTGTTATTTATTGTTCGCCGATCAAGGCACTGTCCAATCAGAAAACGTTTGATTTTCGCAATAAGTATCCGCATATATCATTTGGGTTATTAACAGGCGATATTAAGTCGAATCCATGTGCGCAAGTGCTTATAATGACAACCGAGATATTGATGAATAAACTATATAATAAAAACAATAACAACAATTCATTAACATTTGATATGGACATTGAGTCTGAACTTGGGTGTGTTATATTTGACGAACTGCATTATATTAATGACGAGCACAGAGGCCATGTTTGGGAACAATCAATAATGATGTTGCCACCTCACGTTCAAATGGTGATGTTATCTGCCACGTTGGATGATCCAGTTAAGTTTGCAAAATGGATTAGCGGCAGTCAGTCGGGAACCGAAGGTTCCCTTAAAAAACAAGTGGTTCTCTGTTCTACCGACAAACGAATCGTGCCATTATCTCATTATATGTTTATGTGTAGTAATGAAGGTTTATACAAAAAGCTTAAATGTAAAGAAACCGAGCAACGCGTAAAACATAGCTTAAATAAATGCTTGCAAATACAAAGCGCTGATGGACAGTTCAACGAGTCAGTATATAAAGAATCCAAATATGTGCTTCAACTGATGAGCGACAATGCGGTGTATATGAAACGCAAAAATGTGTTAAACCAACTGGCTACTCATATGTATGAAAGTGATATGCTTCCGGCGATCGCATTCGTGTTTTCACGCAAACTAGTGGAACAATGTGCACAAGATATCGATGTTCGTGTATTAGAAGATGATTCTAAGGTCACATATACTGTGCGCGAAGAATGCGAGGCTGTTATTCGGCGACTCCCCAATTGGCGCGAATATGCATCACTCCCCGAATACCAAGAATTAGTGCGACTCTTGGAAAAAGGCATTGGCATTCATCACTCTGGTATGATACCTGTTCTCAGAGAAATTGTGGAACTGATGATATCCAAGAAATATATAAAATTATTGTTCGCAACAGAGAGTTTTGCAATCGGCTTAGATTGCCCGATTCGAACCGCCGTATTTTTAGGACTGCAAAAATTCACAAAGGACGGTTCCCGTTATTTGTATGCTCACGAATATACGCAAATGGCGGGGCGCGCCGGTAGGCGCGGAATTGACACGGTGGGATACGTTATTCACTGCAACAATTTGTTTGACCTTCCACAAATGGGAACATACAAGGAAATCTTATGTGGAAAACCACAAAAACTCGTCAGCAAGTTTCAACTCTATTATCCTGTCGTATTTAATGAATGTGCTGTGGAAAACTCGATGTATCAAGAAGAAATCGCTTCAAGACGCAAAGGATTAGAACAAGAACTGGCGCAAACAGACGATGCGATAATCAAAAAAGACGCCGGTTTTCAATACTTAGATACGCCACGCGACCAGTTGGCAGTGTATTATGATTTATTGAATAAAATATCAATGTCTGCCAATAAGAAACGCAAAGAGATTGATGCGCATATTCGCAAGTTGAAGGATTCGCACAGACAATTGGACAAAGACGTAGTATATTACCGTGAATACATCAAGTTGTTGACGAAAAAAGACGAAGTCATAACCAATATTCAAAACAATGATGCGTACGTAGAATCGTGTGTGCATGCGCTAAAAGATGTATTGTGTGAGTTTGGATTATATGAAGGAAACTGCGTTTCCCTTAAAGGCAAAATGGTCTCTGGCATTGCAGAAATAAATCCAGTGTTATTTTCACTTATCTATGATCACATTCGTATTTATAACCCAGTCGAACTCGTATCGTTTTTCAGCGTGTTTTGTGATATTCGTATTAACACGGATGACCGAGTATATCAATCAGATTACGAATTCTTGGAAGAAGCGTCTGCCAAATTGCAAAATGCGGAAAGTTTGCGTGGAATCCATGTGAAAGACAATGGTCTTGGGCCATTTTGTTATGATTTGTTGGATATAATGCCACAATGGTGTGAATGTACCGACGAAATACAATGCAAACAAGTATTGGCGCAACTACCAACCAGTATTGGCGATTTCACAAAGGCGATCCTTAAAATATCCACAATTGCTCGAGAGATTGCGAGTGCAATCGAAAGTAATGTAGAATTTGCATATAATTTGAAAAAAATTGATGAACTTATATTGAAGTTTGTTGCTACTAATCAGAGTTTGTATTTATAATCGGCCCTTAGCAGAAGCGCCTGTCGGGAACCGAAGGTTCCCTTTAAGCGAAGGAAATAACAAGTTCTCTTATTACACTATTCTCACCCGGATATCCGTGCGGATTGCACACAAATTTTACATCATTAATAATATGTGTTCCGGCCGTATGTGTATGCCCATATATCCAGCAAGCAATATTATTTTTATTGTTATCTATAAATTTATCCATATTGCAATGAAACCACAGATTGATTGTGGCGCCCCGGTATTTTGGTGCAACTAATTGCTCCAATGGTAAATGGTGGGTGATAATAACGCTTTTATTTGGAAGTGGCACTAGTGAACGCAACCATGTTTTGCACGTTTCGTGATTGGCATTATATTGTTCTCTGGACAAGTTATGTATAAGTCTAGTGTCATTTATTTCTGGTATGCCCAGTGGCACGTGTGTCCATAGAGTAGTTCCAATAAATGTAATTCCTTCATATTCCGTCGCCCGATTGTTTAACCACGCAACATTGGGAAACGCCCTTTCATTGAAATACGACTCCATCAATATGTTGGTATGTTCTATTGTGCTACCATAATATTCGTGATTACCATTAATAACGAATACTTGTTTGAAATTTTTACTCAAATAATCCATTGTAATGTCGTAGTTTTTCTTGGCTTTGGGTGTGTGTAAATTACCGATATCACCGGCGCATACACACACTTGGTTTTTGTTGCCTTTGATGCGAAATAGCAGTTTGCTACTCAATGATAGCAAGTCATAAAACTCAGTGTGAAGGTCAGATATGTATCGAATTTGCATTATATTATATAATTTATTTATTTAATATAATTAATTTCAATTTTTCCTGCGAGTTTTGTTTTTATTAGCTCTGCTAGCGGAACTTTTGGTTCCCTTATTACGACAACTTCGTTTACCACCATATAAATTAGAAAACCTCGAATTATTTCTTAATTTTTTTTGAGTTTCTATTGCCCGTTTAATATCCGATGCTTGATCCTCTGTAAATATACCAAGCGCACTGAAGCGGGTTGCAACTTCGGCATAATTTTTAAAAAAATGCATTCTTGAAATATTTTGCGCTTCTTCATTTACCGTTTTATAATTACCGATATCGTATACTTTGTGTATAAACACATTACACCGATCTCTAAGCTCATCCGTGTCAGTAAGTTCCAGCATTCTTTGACCTGCCAATACATCGCCCTGACCATTATCACCAATAAACAGTATTTTGTATTCAGGAAAAATAGAAATATATTGTTTAAATCTTTCAAATTTAGTATTTCCGAGTAAAACAAATAATTCTGTTAATTTATCAGCAACGCGTTTATTACTAATCGTATTATAATTTTCGACTATACTGCCAATATTTGATAATATTTTTATTTTACTTTCTGGTCCTTGAATAAATCCATATTTGCGCAACACTTCTTTTAATATCGTATTGCGCAATTTAGATGTTTTCAAAGCACCAGGAGTAGCTGATAAAATAGTGCTATATTTCGCATATTTATTTTGCATTTGTTGATAAAAGCGATAATAAAACAACTTAATTCCCGGATATGGCACTTTATTGTGCCAAGATGCGTCCGACCCAGCAATATATGTTGAATGTTCAGTATTTGGATATATTGTATCATCAATGTCTGTCATAATATGCCACATATCATCCATTTTTTTTTGTTTAAATATTTCCAATAATTCTGCACCACCTTCGATCAGTTCATTATTTCTATTGTAAAATATTTCTCTCAAGTCGCAACCGTAATTTATTGGCGTTCTACCAATATACATATATTTACATCCAACATCAAGTGAAAATTCAGTCTCCAATTTTACTTTAAGTTTATATATATCTTCGGGTGTCGTATTTTCATCACTGCAATAATCAGTCATAATCGAAATTAATCGAACTTTATCTTCGTTTTCTTTGTAGTCATTAACTATTTGATTATATATATCCAATTCCATTATATATATTATATTGAATTATTATCGCTGTCATAATCGATATCATCTATATTATCAATATCATCATTGTCATAATATGTTGCATCGGCGATTGGGCTTAAAGGAATATCTATATACTTTTGGTTTGCTATATAAATAAACCTATTCGCATCAACGCCGGTTATTTGACTAAACTCAAGATGGCGATCATCATATTTTACACAGCCCGATTTGTCGATATACTTCATTCCAAAATATGGATTATATAATTCAAAACAATTCAACCATACGCCCAAGGTTCCCGACTGGGCGCTTCTGCAATACAGATATTGCGCTTTATATAATTCTTTCAAATATGGGCGAAACACTCGATATAATACGTCTTTCGGAAACTCGTCGTGCAATCTAATATTTACGCACATGTAGTAAATATCATCAATGCAGTCTTCATTATATTCTTGGGTGTAGGTATTGATAGCATATTCAACTAATGTTCGGCGGTTATTGTCTTTGATAGTGTTAATGTCAAAATTGCTATTATAAAATATATTAAATAATGGATGTCGTTTGGGTGTAAATGCATAAATGATCAATAAGTTGTGTTTGGAAAATGGCAAATTCGTGTATGGATTTTTTGGGTGCACTGGATCCGGAACTAAGTGATTTTGATTTAAAAGTGCGTTGATAATTACTTTTTGTAAGTCTTGAATACTGAACTTGTATGCAGTTTTGTGTTCAACTAGTGTTAATGGATTGCGCAATGGATTACCACACAAATCTTGATCGTTGTTATAATATTTAATATATTTGGCTTTACAATGTTGCACAAACTTGTACAATATATGGTATGCACGTTGTGCCCTGTAAAAATGTGCAGGTTGTTCCATCAACCTATATTTTGCAAACTTAATCTTTATATGAGAATTCGGCGGTTTCATTACAATAATGTGTTTGAGCACGTTATTGTAGTCTTTTACTGGAACATAATCAGGATTCGAACATAGAAACTTGTTAAAAAAAGCGGTTTTGGATGCCATTATACATTATTGCATCTTGTTTTTAGTTTGTTTTCTTTTCTTCTTATTATCACTACGCTTATATCCTCCGTTTTTCTTTCTCGTACTTTGTCGCAATAGCACTATTCTAGGCAACACCGGCAAATCTCTAGGTTCTATTTGTTTTTCCATCGATACTGTGTTATCTTCAGCTGAATTTTCGGATGTATTGATAAAACCAAGCTTGTTGTAGAATGGTATTGCTTGATGAACCGCGTCAAGTGTTAGTGTAGTTTTGCCCAATCTGTATCCAATATAGTTTGCGAGTTCAATCAAATAAGTTCCTATTCCTGCGTATTCGTTTGAATTTGTGCATACAATATCAACATGTATTGATGATACATCATCTTTTAAATTGCATCCCATTATACCCACAAGTTTATTATTATTCGAATAAAAAAATACAACGAAATGACATGTTAATAATGAACCTTTTACATGTTCTTCGTCCAATCCTGCACACATACCAGCAATATTATATAATTTGCTTGTGATTTGATGGTTATGGACTTTCTCAACAAGTTTCATAACTTTTATATAATTAGGCAATCCGTCTAATTCGCCGTCAAATAAATATGGATGTAAAAAAATCTGAATATGTTTATTTGGCATATCTCTGATACTAGTTTTAACAAATGATTTGCTCATTACTATATAATATTATATAGTAATTATAACCAGCTAAATTTAAAACACAGTGTATCCGTCATTGCAATCGCCCATATCAATTGCCCGAATATTGCGCACATTATTGTTAATGTCAATATTCTGGATTGCGCATTTGGCGTCGCCTTCCACTCTTGCGAAGTGCGCATCAATGTCTCTGCGTTCCACTAATTCCGCATCTTGCATCGACTCGATTGCCTTCATATCCAACAACAAGCTGAACGCATTGGTGCCATAATATCCTGGCTGACCGCACATTACATTCGCCGACACTCCACGCATCTGGTCAAAATCACCGTGTCTACTTGCATCTAAGAACATCTCCGTATGCATTTCGTATGTGCCCTTGGAAATAGGACCGATGTCGTCGTTCATGATTCCCGATCTAAACATAGGCACCAAATCCGCCTTCACTGTCATACGATCGCACAATATACTCAAGTGGTGGTAATTCACATACGCATCACTTGCCTCCATCACTTCCACGAATTCGTTCACAATGTTCTGGCGCGCAGCCTCAATACCAAGCACATTATACACCTCGCGAATATCGTTGCTATATGTGCGGGTATAATCAATGAAATCTTGTTTGAATAGTTCAAGTAAGTTGGAGCCAGTTGTGTCGAGAATCCATGTATCTTTGCGCACATACTTGCTATCCTCTTTGATCAACTGGTCTTTCAGCATTCGAGGCATCACATTAGTGATTCCGCTGACACCGCGCAACACAATATTGTTCAGCATATTATCCTGGAAATTGCGGAGCAAGTAAATCTCGTCGGATTGGTCGAGTGATTCGGCCTGACCCTTCTTCTTGCCCTTATTGAATATAGATGCGTTCAAGCGAATGCGGAACACAAGATTGCCCGAGTTCATATCGGAAAACACACAATTCACGTCGTTTCCGTGGCTGGAGCTAATCGCAAAGTGAATGTCGTCCATTGTGATGTTCTTCTCGAGCAATTCCTCGGGGTCAATTTCCAATCGAATAACCCACTTAGACTTGGCTTCTGCTGGAGCGTGTCCTTGTTCGCCAACATTGCAGTCAGCAACCAGTTTTTCGAACTCGTAGTATTGGTCGATTAAGTTCTGGTCAGTCAAGATTTTCGAACTTCCGTCAATCGGGTCAAAGCATATTTCAATCGATTTCACTACATCTTGCAACTTGGTATATGCAATCATAGTGCAATAATTAGTTGCCTTGTCGCGATCGTGCTGGTCTATAGGTTTCAAGAACACGGTTGCGGAAGGCTTGTCCGGATTCTTTGTTAAACGCAAGATTTCCTCAATACGAGGCACACCACGCGTGACATTCGACTTGGAAGCAACGCCGGCTGAGTGAAATGTATTCAGGGTCAGTTGTGTAGTTGGCTCACCAATTGACTGTCCTGCAATCACGCCCACCATTTCACCCGGATGCACCAAGCATTTCTTGTAATTAAGCACAATGGTCTCAAGTAGCAATGTAAGAGCGCGTTGATTGAAACGCTTCTTGGTAAGTAATTCTTTAGGGCTCAAGTTGAACTTATACAAGATCTCAAACATCTTAGGCGGGTTAAACATCTTCACCAACTTGTCGAACGTTTTCTGGGTTTGTTCCATGCATTCAAGTGGCGTAATATCCACTGCCGAATTACTGGTCAAATTCATCTGGCCTTGCACATTTTGAATTAAGTGTTGGAAGGCAATCGGCGCTTTCACCGCGTCCTCATTCTTGAACTTGAACACGTTTTCGACAAGCAAGTCGCGGAACACTATCATCTCGTCAATGTATTCTTTACACTTGGTCTTGGTATCGTCGCGCTGAGCCTTCAGTCGCTTGGCAGTTTCCTTGGTGTAAATCTGGAGCAAATCCTTGTTCTCGGTATCACTGAGTCCAACCAAGTCAATGTGCATGTAAATATCTTCGATTGACATCGAGACAAGGGGGATCGACTGGTTTTCAACGCGCACTGTGTCGACGCCGTCTTCGCCATAAACAAACTGGACAATTTTACCCATATTATTGCGAACCGTTCCGTCATATTCCACTTTCAAGTCTTCCAAGCCCTTAACCAGACGACGTTGAATGTAACCAGTTTGCGCAGTTTTGACCGCAGTGTCAATCAAACCCATACGACCACCCATAGCGTGGAAGAACAGTTCTGGTGCAGTAAGTCCACTAATATACGAGTTCTTGACAAATCCGCGCGCCTCGGGACTGTCGTCATATTTTTTGAAGTGGGGCAATGTGCGGTTATCAAATCCGTAAGGCACTCGCTTGCCATCCACCGCCTGCTGTCCGAGACACGAAATCATCTGTGAAATATTCAACATAGAACCTTTTGATCCCGACTTCACAATAATAGTGAAGCGGTTATTGCTGTCCAGACTTTTTACCGCAATCTTGCCGGTTTGGCCAGTGGTGTCGTTCAAAATATTACCGACTTGTGTCTCGAACTCCTGCGCATTGGTCTTGCCACTGTTGTTCTCCAAGATACCGAGATGCAGTTTGTCATTGATCTCCTTCACCTCGTTCATCTTGCTGGAAATAACCTGCAACACGGCCTCAGTGGTTTTCTTGTCAGAAACCAGATCGCTCACGCCCACCGAGAACGCACTGGTCTTCATGTATTCGTTAATGATTTGTTGCAAGTCGTCGATGTAATTGGAACACGCCATGTTGCCGAAATCGTTGCAAATACGGTTCAATATGCCCTTAGTGCCGGACATAAACACGCCCTTATCGGCGCGACCGCGAATGTACTTGCCATTGTAGATCTCGAGCACATTATTGGAAATGGCGGGGTCTTCATTGTCCTCGAACAACTTGTTCTTATATTTGAGCGACACGGGGGGCGTAATTTGGCTCAAAATATCGAAATTACTAATTTGGGGTTTGTTTCTAAGTTCCTTCATATCCACGTTGGCATAACCCATCATCAAATTCATTGCCTCGCGTGGCGTGAATTCAATGCCCTCGCGGGTGAATTGGTATGCTCCCAACATATTATCCTGGTAGATACCGATAATAGGGGAATTACTTGAAGGACTAATTATTTGGTAGGGGATTGCTGCCAAATTACGAAGCTCAGCCTCTGAGAGCTCGTTTTGACACATATGCATATTCATCTCCCTTAACTTAACTTTTTGTTAAGTTAGGATACCTTATGTTTCCACAAGGAGTAGACTTTACCTTATCCTGCATCAGGCTGGTTAGGCCATCACTTGCAAGCCACAATCGTCAAGTCGTTGGGCCTTCTCCATAGTCTTACCATAGCGACGTTAGGAGCTTGGTTGCGAATTGCCTATATATACGCCACATTTTTACCATACCCGAGTTCCATCTCGGCCATATGTGAGTTTCCAACACATACTTGGTAGTGGTTACTGTTCTTCAAAACCGTTGGTTGTCGAACATTTTAAGCTGTTTATTGGACAGCTTCGTCTTTAAGGGTTTCTCGCAGTTTGGTTGTGTTGCCAATTCTACTTTTTAATTCTAATATAAATTTTAATGCATCTTCTTTGCTGTCTTCTAATGATATATGAACTCCTCCAAAATCTGCCTTGATTCTATTAATATATACATACCAACCATATTGATTATTATTTCTCATTAATGGTTTTATATATTTTTCAATATCATCATCAATATTTGTTAAGTTCTTGAATCTGTCATACTTTTTATCTATAAAATAGTTTTTAACACCAATAGATAATCTCTTTTTACTTTCATCACTGTGTGTAAATGATTTGCCTCCGAGTTTCAAATTATAACCATTCGGAAATAAACTATTATTTATCTCAATATGGTGTATTTCTCTGTTATCGGCATCTTTAACATCACAATATTCAAGTAATTCAACCTTAAAGTTTTCTGCACCATACTTTCGTATAGCGTTATTTAAATAATGAGATTGATTCTTCTTTTGAGATAATGCTTCTGATATATGACATTTGAACCGACCTAATCTTCCATATGGTCTATACCTATTATGGTTTAGTATGTGAGAGACTGCCTGTCCTATGTATATTTTATTGTTTATTGTGTTTATTATTTTATATATTTCACAATATCTATCATCTTGCGAGTCAAGAATTTGGTTAGATAACAGCTCCATTATATTATTATGCATCTTATATTTATATTAGTTTAAGTTGTGTAGATTGACTAGGGAGAATCACGTTTTTAACGCTCCCTGTTGAAGACAAGACTGAATATGCTAACAGTTTTTATCTCCATCGAAGTCCGCATTGTACGGTTTAGTCAGACAACTTAACTTTTTGTTAAGTTCCGTACGTACCTTATGTTTCCATAAGGAGTAGAATACATCTTATCCCGCATCAGGTTGGTTAGACCATCATTTGCGAGCCACCAGCGTTTACTCGTTGAACCTTCTCCATAGTCTTACCATAACGACGTTAGGAGCTTGGCTGCGGGTTGCCTATATATACGCCACATTATTACCATACCCGAGTTCCATCTCGGCCATATTAGAGTTTCCCCCAATACTTGGTAGTGGTTTCTAGTTATAACAATAACCAGATCGACTATTTATTAGATAGCCACGTCTTTAAGATTTTCCCGAACAATTTGGAGGTGTTGCAGTTAAATCATTTTGATTTAACCACTAGGGGGTAGCACGTTGTTAACGCCCCCTGTTGGCGACACTAAACTCTATCGCACACGTTCATTCGAAACGTATCCCCGCGTTTCATCACTTTGACAATATGGCACATCATCGACATTCGATGCAAACTAGGCTGACGGTTGAATAAAACCGCATCGCCATCCATCATATGTCTATGCACCTTGTCGCCGTTTTCCAAGACAATAGAACCGCGATCCACGTATTGCAATGATACATTAGATCCGTCCTTTTTCTCCAGGATTTTCGCACCAGGATACACTTCCGGTCCATTTTGAACCAGTTTTGTCAAGAACTTCCTGTTCCTGTCATTCACGACCACCGGCTTGGTCAAACACATCGCAACCTTCATAGGCACACCGAGTTGTCGCGCCGACAAATTCGGGTCGCCAGTAATGACCGAACGCGCACTGAAATCCACGCGCTTACCCATTAAGTTGCCACGAATACGACCGTTTTTCGAATTCAAACGCCCAGTGATGCACTGCAAAGGACGACCCGTGCGTTGCGCCATAGGCACCGCGCCTTTCACCTTATTGTTCACAATCATTGCAACGAAATACTGAAGAGCTTCAGTTAAGTTGTCGATCACTTGAGGCGCCGCGTTTTTATTGATGCGATCCGTCAAGTCGTTGTTTGTTTTAATAATGTGCCCATAAATATGAGTCAAGTCGTCTTCGGAGCGTTGGTTGGCATCCATTTTCACAGAGGGTCGCACAGAAGGCGGAGCGACAGGTAGAACCTGACAAATCATCCAATCTGGACGCGACCAAGTAGCACTAAATCCCATAAACTCCACATCTTCGTCGGAAATGCGCTTGAATATTTTCAGCACGATTTCGGCGGTCAGCTTCATTACGTAGTTCTTCTTGGCACCATCGCCGTCTTCTTCGGCGGCAACCAGCTTTTCCCAAACGGCATTAATTGTCGCCATACCATCCAGTTTGATCTTGTCGGGTTGTTTGCACCCACATCCATTCTCGGTCGCCTCACCACAACGCTTCACTTTCTGACACAAAGGATACACATATTCCCAGCGATTGTATGGATTCATATTGAGTGCTTGACGATGCTGATCCTTATTGATCAACAATTTCGAGCACTTAAAACACACACACTTGAGAATCTTCATAACTTCCTTAATGTGTTGAATGAAGAACACGGGTCGCGCCATTTCGATGTATCCAAAATATCCGGGGGTTTGAATGTAGGTTAATCCGTCAGTTGGACAAATAGTGCCGGGGCCTAAAACACCCATTCGTGGATCAAATAGTCCACCAGGCACTTCCTTGTTATTAATATACGTATCCTTACTTACCACTTCTACGACACCCGCCTTCCGAATTTCTTCGGGAGACGACATACCGAATTGGATCCCGATAATACGGGACGGGTTCTTGTAAGTCTGTTTGTTGCTTGACATGGTAAATGTATATACTATCTGGGGTTATATTTATGTTGTTTGCATTTAACAATATAAATTTTTCAATTTTTTACGATTTGTTTCATTCTACAGCATTTGTTTCATTCTAAATATTCAGAAATATAAATAAAGGAACGCGACATATAATTACTAATGGACGAAATCGACGAAGAATTTAACAAAAATAAAATCACCATATCGGTTGTAAATCGCACTGGCAAGAAGTTAGCAACAAATATATATGGATTTGGTATCGAATATGACCTAGAAAAAATCGTAAAACATTGGCAAAAACAGTATCATTGTACAGGCAGTATTGAAAATAGCGACAAATTTGGTCAAGTTATTAAGTTAACCGGCGACCACAAAATCAAAATTGTGGATTTTTTAGTCAATGAAGAGATTTGCAGACGCGACGATATCATAATTAAGGGTGTGTAAATATTTCCTGTAAGGGAAACAGAGTTTCCCGACTGGGCGCTTCTGCTAAGGGAATCTTCGATTCCCGACTGGGCGCTTCTGCTAAGGGAATCTTCGATTCCCGAATTGCTTCCGCTAAGATTTCACATTCATAGTGCACTACAGGTGGCGCAGGCCATTCCGCATATGGAATCGCCTTAGATGTAGCGCGATCTAACGCCAACAGCTTTTTCAATGCATTCATTCGTCGTTCCATAGGAGCAATACTTTTATCGGCACGAGACAATTGTTTCCACCGCCATTCAAACTGCAACGCTGATTGCCAAGTGGGAAATCCACTTACATGGCAAGCCCGTTGCCACGTTTCACCTTTTGCAACTTGCGAACCAGTAGCGTAAGCACCGCCACTGAGTTCTTTGTTGTGTTGGCGTAGACGTCGATTTAAATCTACGGTTGCGCCAACATACGTTTGACCAGCCGACGATTGCAATAAATATACAAAAAACTCGTTAGACATATAATAATAATAAACAATTATATCATTATATAATTTATATGACGTTTAAGGTTTGGATATTAAAAGCGGAGTTTCCTAAACAAGTAATCGTATTTGGGAATCCAGACTACGAGTTTAGTGAAGAAGAGCAGGCTTTACTAGGTGATGCAACTATATCCCATACACCAGTTCAAATCCACAGCGACGACTCCGTAGAACAATTGAAAAAGAAGATTGTGAATGAAACCCGCGCAAATTATGCTGAAATATACACATTTTGCTATAAACCTACAAAACTAAATTTGCTCCAGGCGTTAATGTCATCAACCAAATCCATTATTGATAAACCAATTCTGCAAACGTTTTTGACAAATATCGACATGGAAGGATTGAACATTAATCTGGATAAAACAGTATTTGAATATAAATATTTAGTGTCTCAAGGCTTTAATGAAGAGTATAAAATGGCTATTAAAACCAGTTTAGGCATCGAGTTCAAAAGACAACCAAATTATTTGTTTTCGGCCAACCCGTTTATGACTGGACTCGTCGACGAAACTATTGAAAATAGCCTGGTATTAAATGAAGCCAGATTGGTCGGAAACGCGGATGACAACAATATTTATGTTTGCTTGGCGAGTGATTTCGAGTCTTTAAATGAGTCGATAGTTCGCATCTATTACCCGCATTTGGCCGCCGAAAATATATTTACGGTAGCCGACCTGCAAAGTAAACAAGAATTACTCAAAAGCAAAACGGCAACGATTATGAAAGAGGGCACATTTTCCGCATATAAGTCGATTGATACAATGTATTCAATGTATTATAACAGAGACCGAGAACTGAGTGCACAAAAAGGCATTACCCAACTAAATATTAGTATTGTTCCGCCGTTTGATTTAATAATGCCGTTGGACGCGTTATTTAAAAATATCCATTGTGATCCAACTTACCCCTTTATCAAGTATAATCCGGGCATTCGCAGAGAAAATTTATACCGACTGTATAGCACACAAATCTCAAAAACTGGCAAAAAAATCCCGCACTTGTCTAAAAATAAGATCATGACATTGGCGCGAACTACATCAACTCATAAGCAAATCTCTGTGTACAACGCTCCCAACAATTTAATTATAAGTATTGAAGCCAATGGAGCAATCGGAATCCAAGGCAAGTTTGCGAATGCAAAACCAGTGGGTGAAATTGAGCAATTTTTGAAATCTTCTGTGAATCCAGTCATCGACAAGATTAACAATTATTTATTGAGTAGTGGATACAGGATTTCATATATGGATCGCATTACGGACAGCAATATCCAAATCTCGAGTATGAACTATGAGTTTATATGTCCTGTTAAAAAACGCGTCAATTTGCGCAACACGTGTGTGTATTCCGTATTCGATGTATTAGAGGCTGATGTGCGTAAAGGCGGACTTTTGCGATTTAAACGTGTGGATAATTTCCAGAAGATGGACGCCCTGAATGCATTTATACACGATTATGTGAAAAAACGTGGCGACTTGAATGATGCAGTGGATGCATTAGTGAAAAACTACGGTCTCGACCAAAAACAAGCAATAAAATTGGTATCTGATGCCGATGTACCAATAAATAAAAACCCAGGATTTATTACGCAAATGAAAGTGGAAAACAATATGTTGTATATTCAAGTGTTGGATTTGGATAATATCATATATGTGGAAACATTGGGAATTTATTTGGATTCGTTGTGTCGTATGGTGCACGACGGCTCAAAAGAATGTGAAGTGCCTCAACAACAAATTGAGGAAATATCCTATGATACTGGTATTCAAGAAGAAGAAGAGCCAACATACGATATTAATGACGACATTAATGCACAGATTCAACAAATGCTTCAACAACAAGAGCAACAGCAAGAGCAACCAGCAAAACCAGTAGTAGTTCCTGGATTAGATTTGTTTGGTGATGAAGATGATGATTACATGGGAGGTGGATCAGATGATGAAGGCGATGACGATTCTGGAGAGATTGGCAAACGGTTCTTTTTAAAACGATTGATGAAGGCTGATCCAGTATTATTCAAAGAGGTAAACAAGAAAGACGGCAAAGTAGAGAGATACACTCGAGCCTGTCCATCTATGCAACAGCCAGTAGTTATCAGCAATGAAGAAAAAGAACGTATTGATAAAACAAATCGCAAATCTTATGTCGAGGCTATTCAATATGGCAGTGATGAAACTAAGAAGAACAATAATTGGTATATATGTCCGCGATTTTGGTGTTTTAAGCCAGGCAAATACAAAAACACAAGTATGGATGCCGATGATATAAAAGCCGGCAAATGTGGAACAACCGAGGCCGAACAGAAAAAGTATGTATTTGAATTCAACAACAAGAAAGACCACATAGGCAAAGACGGCAATTATCGTTATTTTAATCCCAGTTTTATTACTAAGTTGCACAATGACAAAAATCTCTGTTTACCGTGTTGTTATGCCGAATGGGATTCAAATATGCATCAAAAACGACGCAGGCAATGCTTAGAAGGCGATGCTGAATCAGAAACCGCACAAAAGAAAGTAGTGAGCAATGAAATCATGGCTCACAATAAAGTATTAACACCCGGACGTTGGGGATATTTGCCATTCTCTATTCAATACTTTATGCAAATTAAACAGAAAGACGACACTTTTATGTTTTTACGCTATGGATTAGAAAGTAAACAATCATTAATTGCGTGTTTGGCTGATGTATATGGACGTTTGCACAACGGTTCGACACGAGACGCGCCTTCTGTTCCAACTGTTCAAGAGATGCGCGAATTAATAGTAAAATCGTTTACCGAAGCCGAGTTCGCCAAGTTTGGCAATGGCAGTATAGCGAGTGCATTTTATAACGGAGTAAATAATAACGGAGTAAACGCGTATAAGAATTTCTGCAATTATTTGCTGAAAACGAAAGATGAACTTGACCACACTTATTTATGGGATATTGTATGCACCCCCAATCCCAAATTATTCAAGGCCGGATTAAATCTCATTATAATGGATATTGTCAACAACGACATAACTGATAAAGTCGACCTGGTATGTCCATCTACATCGTATGTAGCAACCAGATATGATAAAAATCGCGATTCATTATTTTTAATCTCAACCGAATCCCGTTATGAGCCAGTATATCTGGTGTTCAATCCCAAAAAAGACAAAGCTGTGATTCCAGTATTCCGACCTGCCTCTAAGATCAGTAATATTACAAACGTTCTTAATCTAATAGACAAAACATTGAACAAGTATTGCTCAGCTAGTCGCAAAGCGCCACAAGAATATTTCAAAACGTTTAATGCCCCAATGGACATCCAATTTTTGCTTGATGAACTGGGCAAAACCAGAGGCTATAAAGCTGTCAAACAAATTATGAATTATGCAGATCGCGTTATTGGATTAACAGTGGAAACGCCGTCGTCAAATACTATTATGGTATATACGGAGCCTTCGGCTCCGCAAGACAACTTTGAAACCATATATATGGATGAACCATCACTATGGCTGGATTATACAACAACACGCGACGAATTGCTTGAACTTAAACAAGTGAATCCAAACATATTATGTAAACCAATTGTAAAAGTATTTGAAAATGGTCAGGTTGTTGGATTTATAACAGAAACCAATCAGTTTATTAAATTCTCTGAACCGGCCGATGAAGAAAACGACGGCATAATGTCAGTGCACGAGAAAAACTATTTGCTCAACAATCCAAAACAAATCCCAACTGCTATTAGTGAAGTATTAGAGAAGGCAAAAGGTCCAGACCATAAACGTGAATATACAGTGCGCAATATTGGATTAGAGAGCGACTTCTTTGTATTGTATAGATCAACCTTGAAAACACTGTTAGAGAACCGCGAAATGCGCAATTCCATGATTGAACTGCTCGATAACTCAAACTTGTTGTATCAAGAAAAACTCGAGAAAGTAGCAACACTTGTCAAAGAAATAACAGAGAATGTAGTGCAATATGCTAAGCTATCTGAGTCTGTGTTAAACCATATGACAATGGTTGCTTATACGTGTTCTTCATCTCTAACCTCGGGTATTTTTAAAGATGGTTGCAAGTTGATTGTTCCAGAGAAGAATCTAGTATCTGGTAAACTGAATAGCAATATTTATCCATATCGTATTGCGGATGAATTAATCAGGTTTGGTAGAATCAAAAACTACATATTGAATTCTAATCAGTTTTTAAATATGGGAAATACTGAGTTTAAACTGAACCCAGACGAGTATATATTAATGGAGTCTGCACTTATGAACAAGGAGTATTTTGATAATATGGTTCCGAATAAAAGTTCGATGGGAATTGTTCACGATATTGCAAAAACCCAGCTCTATGTTCCGCCATTTATTGAGCTGGAAAAACAAATAGAACCTGTGCATAATGACAATGTTGTATGTAATAAAGTAGAACCACATCGTAAAAATATTAATAATAATTATTGGGTCGCAGAGGCATTCCCTGATAAGTTGAAAACAATGCAAATCGAGTTCAAAGATACTCCGGAATGTAGTTTTGGCCCGCTTATCTATATTATGTCTAAGATCCGTGAGTCGCCAGTATCGCTCGGCGAAATCAAATCAATGTTATGGACTGCATACCAAGAACTGAGTCCAGCAGAAATGAAGAAAATGCTTATAATGTTGAAAAAAGAAGGCAAAAAACAAATGGTGGAAAATACACCGGACTTTGAAACCGTATTTAAGAGTGATGCTTACAACTTAACGACGGCTGATGTTTGGTTATTTGCGGATAAATATGAAATACCGATAGTGTTATTTTCGTCATCTGTATATTTGCACGATGTATTGATTATTCAAGAAAGCGAGAGTAAGCAATACAATAAAAAATATGATATATACAAGATTCATAAGGTGAAACCACACGCATTGACGCATTCGTGGATATTACTTGGACCCAATAAATTAGAAAATGCGGGCTATTGGTTTTATGAGTCGATGACAGAAGTACGCGGTTTTGATAAGATTAACAAGAACGTTATAATAGAGAAGGCGTACAGAGCTGACGAACTTCGCAACTTTACACAAGAACTTGTGGAAACACGACGATTGACATTAAAAGAGCATCTTGCTCGTATTTAAAGGTCGAATGCCGGATTATCACGAATAGTCATACCACAGTATTTTTGTGGTTCATTCTTGTAGTCCTTCGGACTGTGAATGCCGGCCTCTTTTGCATTCTCTAATAAGTATTTGAAGTTTTCCCAGAATTCGCTTTTATGACCAATAGATTTGGTGGCAATATGACTTAGTTCGTGAATTGCAACAAAGGTGAGTGTATGTTCATCAATCATAGTGGTTCCGCCTTTCTCTGTGTTTAAACAAAATGCGAGTTTTTCGCCCTTATTTTCACTATAAGCCGTATATTCACTTGTTGGTAAAGTTTCCATCACTTTTTGGGGATTGAAATTTTGCACTAATCGTTGAACGCGTTCATCATCGGGGTGTTTTTTGCCCATGTACGCAACCAGTTTTTTGCACTTCTCTGTTGCTTTGGCCAATAAATCCGCGGATTCTTTAATTCGCGCCGATTCGCGCACGCAATACTTATTGCCATCCACGGTGCTAACTACGCATTTCAAATCAAAAGAATCATCGAAGTATTTGGAATAAATGCATCCAACCAATAATAATATTATAATTGCATATACAATAATGTCTTGATTCATATATTGTATATAGAGGTCATATTTAATTACAAATTGTTGTATTGAGGGTTTTAACTGTCAATTTGTACAATGCAAGCGATTCATAATAGTGGAGCCCAAAAATCTGCCCGTTCCATAGGAATTTCGTCTAAATAGTCGTATAAATCTGGATTCTGGATTAATATCGCGAGATATAATCGCTTTTTACTGGTTTCATATCGATTGAGTTCAGAGACTGCAACGATTTTTCGACCTCGTTGACTTGGGATAAAATTGAATAAATAAATTTTATTTTTAATAAATGGTAAAATGATACTACTTTACATAATTTTAACATTACTAGCATATCAAGGGTTTAGTATGGAAGAATCAAACAATTTGGAACAATTTTTAGATATTATTCAGGAGCAACAGCGCCAAATGCAATCAATGATGAATATGATAATTGATTTACAGTCTCGTGTTTCACAACTTGAAAGTGATGCAACCATAGAGAATATTGATGAAATTGAAAAGCTTATATTATTAAAAACAGAAAAATCATTTAGAATGCCCAATCTGCGAAGAGAATATTTGCAAGACTTTGATTTAGAAAGTGGTATTAAATATATGATTGAAAGGAAAAATGTAATAGCAGTTGGTAATGTTCCTGAAATAATGCTTCCAGAAAACTCAATAGTTATAGATCCAGATGTGTATTACGAAATTAAATTCTATATTTGTAGTAAAATACCCAATATACCGTGTATTCCAATATATGATGAATTCTCTAGTAAAAGACCAGAAGTATCAAACATATTTAATATCAATGACAAAACACTGAGATTTGTTCCAAAAACATTTGTAAAAATAAAATACGAAAGCGGTGCAGTTGATGTATTTGAAATTGGAGGCCTCAGTTCCCTTACGCAAATATATAATTAGTCGATAGATAGTTCTTTTATCGTCGGTACATGTGATCCTACTACAGATATTACCATATTATCTTTATTGAAATACTTATCAACACATGCTCTAACTTGATCTATTGTAATAGGCGCATAATATGTTGCATATTTGTTTTTGTAATCGACGCATTTTATGCCCATGAGCGCGCATTTGCCATTGTATTTGGCAACAATATCTGGATCTTCGCATTTCATTTTATAATTGCCTTCAATGTATTTTTTAGCATCGGCAACTTCTTTCTCTGTTATTTTCATATTTAAAACTAGATCAAGCAACAGAGGATACACTCCCTTCTTGTTTTTCTTGGTTCCACTGCTCGAGAACTTGAGAAACTTATCAGGATTACATTCGGCAAACAGCTTAAAATCGCCTATATGTTCGAAAAAGTCGCACGACGCATACGATGAATATGTGAGCCCATTGTCTTCGCGAAGAAGTGTGAACATTTTACTAGTCATTGTTCCACTCAAAATAGCTTTTAAAAGTTTCAGAGGATATTTGTCTGGATGGTGCAATGAACACGTGCGAAATCCAATGCACAATATTAATGGACTTATGTGGCGTTTACCGATCAGTATATCAGGGCCCGAAAAAGGCTCCAAATGTCCTAGATTCAGAGATTCTACGGGTTTATGTCTTTGCATATTGAATACTTGAGCCCACTTGCATATATCATCAAACTTGTTGCCGGAACAAATACTTAATATCATTCGGCTTGGAACATAATACTTTTTATACATCTCTACCACTGTATCATATTCAAGCACGTGTTTGCCAGTGTGGTATTTTAGTTCATCGACAGTATATGCATATGGAGTGCCTTTATACAAAATAGCATCCGCATTACTAAACGCTAATAACTCTGCATCATCATCATCTTTAATGGCTTCTTCTTTCACTACTTCGCGTTCCTTAACATATTCTTTTTTATCAAATTTGGAATGCAATAACATGTCGGCTAAGACTTCAATGCATTTTTGCACGTGGTCTTTATGCGTACTAACATAATAACACGTATGACGCCGATCCGTATACGCATTTACATCAGATCCGGTGCTATCAAATACGAGATTAACGTCTCTGGTTGTTGGCAATTTTTTAGTGCCTTTAAAACACATATGCTCAATAAAATGAGCACTGCCTCTAAGGGAACCTTTGGTTCCCGACTTAAGGGAAACAGAGTTTCCCGACCGAAGGAACGAGTCAGATTCATGAACAGACCCAACGTCGCAAAAAACTTGAATGGATGCAATATTAGTATTTGTTGTCAATGATTGATGTATTATTCTAAATCCATTGTCAAGAGTTAAAGTGTTTATACTCATACACTATATAGTATGGATTATATTATTATTGGAGCAGGGATTGCAGGTCTGTATGCATATCAAAAGCTGAATAACGGGACAAATAAGGTATTAGTATTAGAGGCATTGGGTAAAGTGGGTGGGCGAATGGGGCAAGATGAATTCTATAATACACTTGTATCTATTGGTGCAGGTATTGGACGCAAATCAAAGGACAAACTTCTTATGAAACTGTTGAAACAACACTCGATCAAAACTCATGAATTTCCGGTGAAAAAACGTTGGCTTACCGTATTACAAGAAGACGAGTCGAGAGAAATCATTAAAAAACTAAAACATAATTATCATGATATGTATGATAAAGGTAGCACATTTAAGGATTATGCCATTAAAGAACTTGGACAGCCGTTGTACAATAAGTTTATGAAACATTACGAATATACCGATATGGAAAATGCGGATGCATATGAAACATTATTTTATTATGGACTTGAAGACAACAATAATGGTTGGACGGGCGTCTCTGTTCCTTGGAATGAATTATTGAACAAAATGACACCAAGAAAACCAAACATTATTTATAACCATCGAGTGCAAACAATTCAAAAGTTATATAATAATTTATGGCTCATTGACAGTCAGTATCAATGTAAAAATGTTGTGTTAGCAACAACCATATCCTCTGTAAAAAACCTATTACCATTATATCGTCGAATATATAACCAAATTGAAAGTCAGCCATTTATGCGTATTTATGGCAAATTCAATAAAGAAAATGCAATAATTATGGACAATGCAATCGCAAATGATAGTGTTATTGTGAACAATCAAATCAAAAGAATCATACCAATAAACTCAGAGAAAGGAATATATATGATAGTATATTCGGATAATTCGAATGCTAATTATATTGAAAAGCACGTTATTAGAAATAATGCAGAGTCAAGACAATGGTTGTGTCGCAAATTAGAGCAAGCATTGGGGTTGCCTTTAAGGGAACCTTCGGTTCCGCTAAGAGAATCACTCAGTTTAACAAGTATAAAGAAATATTATTGGCACGAAGGCACGCATTATTACATACCGTTTGCAGGTAATAACACATACGAATCGTGGATAATAAAAGCACGCAATCCAGAGGCGGGAATTTATGTGGTGGGTGAAATGATATCGCGCGACCAAGGCTGGGTGGAAGGCGCACTGCAAAGTGTTGAAAATGTATTTAACTAATATATAATGCTTTTCAAGGGTGGTGATAAACCAAGTAAAGTAGATGTTAGTAGGGTGAATCGATTTGGAGATCCAGATATGGAACGTTTTATGAATCCAATTTACGGTGCTATTTTATGTAGTAATGGAAAAATATCAAACCACTATTATTTAGCAAAAAGTAGATATACACATGACGTAGACCCACACGTTTTAAAAAGAGTATCCGACACGTGTAATTCAGTGCCTGGCACACCAATTATCAAGCCGACAAATGATATTTTTAAAATAAAACCATTAGACATTGGTCGTTATATTGCATTAAAATATGTTCAAATGCGCGGTTTTGGACTATTTATAAGGGGAAAACAAAATAAACTCTCTTTAAATCTAAAAAAAATTAAACCCGAAGAATTGGAATTGTTACAAGATTGTAATAACAAACTTAACAAATATATTCCTTTACTTTCCCAAGAGGAAATTGTTCAAGGGAACCATTCGGTTCCCGAGCAGTTGAACCTTCGGTTCTTTCAAAAGAAGACATCGCGAGTGGGCGAACGAGTTGAGTGCAACTTCGGAGGTCACGGAAAGTGGTACCCTGGCAAGATTGGTTGGGACTACAAAGACCGCACATATGATATATATTACGACGATGGCGACTCAGAGATGCGGGTTTCAGAAGATAGAATTCGTTCTTTGGAGAATGAGAATGAGGAAGAAACCAAGAAGACCAAAACAGAGAACATGAAGTTTGATTTTCATATGTTATTATATTTCTTATGGTGGGTTGCTGATAATGATGACGGGATTGACAAATATTATGAAGGTGTTACACAAGTATTAGGTATTGTCAATACTGTTAAAAATGATAAAAAAAATGAAGGTATACTACCTACTAATAAACCAGATTTTATTCTACCTGCAATTATGACGGATCGCACTCACACATTCGAATACATTGTTATTGGACTAACAGTTTTTCCGTTTCATGTATATACTTATTACAGGGCAAATGCGTTTTGCGACAATCGTGAATATCCGGATTGCGGAGAAACTACAGTAAGAAATTTAATTAATCTGTTTTGTTATACAAGTATTGCATTTGACACGAACATATTAACAGCGAAAGGTGCCATTACAGAGCTTATTGAGTATTATAAAGTATTTCACAATTTTGAGTTACAATCTAGTCTTGAAACGCGAAATATATATGGAAAACAATTAAATGCACGAGATGCATGGAGCTACTTAATCATTTTTTATGCAAATAAAAATATTACATTTCACAATGATTGCCCGAGTTCAAATAGTTATGAATTAAGTTCTGGCAAATCAAAAGCAAAAGGCGACGATGGCGAATACACCCACAATTTTTTACAACTTATTCGCAATTTTTTTAGCGGAAGCAAGGTTCCCATTGAATATAAAGATTTAATAAACGGGGGGTCTATACAACATATTAATATGGATATGTTTAATCCTGAAACTTATACTGGACAAATAAAAATATATAATTCAACAGATACATATGAAATTGGTTTCAATACCAGTCATTATTATATGAAAAGAGTAACCATTAATACTAAAATAGCCGAAAATACAGACATAGATGAAGAAAAAAAAAAATATATTCAAACATTAAAACCAGATGAACCGAATGAAGAAAACATTTATGACTTGAATATGTCAAGCGAAACACTATTCGATCACTTAAATGCTGAACTCAGAAATAACACTGAGACTGATATCGAATATTTTGAAGCTAGATATGCCGAAGCATTTCAACGTGAAGAACCAATAGAATACACAGTTACTGTAAAAATGTATATTAAACTATTTATGTTATCTATAACTGATAAATATGACAGTATTTTAAGAGGACAAGTTGTTCTTGGTAAAAAAAAACGTGATCATACTAAATATACAATTAACCCTAGTAGTTACATATTAATATTTAACACTATTTGCATGATGTCCGGCAATGATACAAAAATGAACGAATATGTGTATTCTATTAATACTGATTTTGAATTTGTAAAACAAATACCTGCATTAAGACATTTAAGTTGCGACACTTATGGAGCGCGTTATATTACAACAATTGACTTGAGTCCATTAACCCAAATGACATCGATTGGCGACAATTTCTTAAAAGAACGTAGTAAATTAAAAGAAATCAATTTAGAACCTTTGGCGAATGTAACGTCAATTGGTAGCGACTTCTTACTAGGATGTGGACTGAAAGTTATTGATTTAAGACCATTGGTAAGCCTAACGTCAATCGGCAACAATTTCTTATCATATATTCGAGATTTAAATAACGTAGATTTAAGCCCTTTGATTCGACTAACATCGATTCCAAATGGGTTTTTAGAAATGAATTACTTGACTACTATTGACTTGACTCCTTTACAAAACGTAGTATCAATTGGCGATGATTTTCTTAAAGATAGCAGGAAATTAAAGGAAATTGACTTAACTCCTTTACATAATGTAAAGTCAATTGGTAGCGACTTCTTAGCAGAATGTCGTATGGAAACTATTGACTTAACACCTTTGCAAAATGTAGAATCAATTGGTAGTGGATTTTTACGTCAAAACTCCTTTACAGAAATCACACCGCCCAGTATAATAATGCCAAATCTTACTAAGATTGAAAACGAGTTTATGGATAGCGTATATAGCAAAACAACTATAGAGTTGATTCTTCCGAATGTTGTTGAAATAGAAGGCGAATTTCTGAAGTATGGCACTCTTAATATTAAGCTTATTGCACCAAAACTAGAGATTATTGGCGGAGACTTTATGGCGAGAACACCTAATGACATTTTCCAAAATAATTCTCCAAATCTTCAACTTCAACATATTGATTTAACCGGAATATCTTCAGTAAAAAAGATTGGAAGGGGATTTTTGATGAATAATAGGTTGTTAGAAACTGTCGATTTACCCGTATTTGGCAGATTGGTGTCAATTGAATATAGTTTTATGTCTGGATGCACGAAACTAGAAAGCATTGTTTTAAGAATGCCAAAATTAAAGACTATTGGAAAAGATTTTATGACTGGATGTTATGGATTAAAAAACATTGATTTGTCTTCATTGACATCACTAACTAAATCTTCATTAACTAAAGTTGGTGAAAACTTCTTAACTAACAATCAAAATTTAAAAATAATACAACCAGCAAAACAATTTGACGCGAAGGAGATAACTAATTTAATTATGACAGCAAATAAAGCATCCTATGACATTCGGCTAAAAGAATTTACCACTGCGTATCAATACATATTAGAAGCTAATTTTGACAATTTTATTTCTAGTACTGAACCGCGAATTTGGCATGAGTTTTTTACAAATATTAACAATTTTGCAAAAAAAATTATATCAAGCCAACATTTTATGAATGACCCTAATTATCAAAACGCTCTTAATGTTATTAATCCTGCTGTTGCAAAACTGGAAGCTATGATGGTTAGCAATCCAATACAAGGAGGTCGCAGAACCCGTAAAAATCGCGGGTCTAATCGCAAACGCGAATATAAAAAAACAAAAAATACTCGAAAACAATAATATAAAGGAAACCAAGGTTTCAGCAACTTCGTTGCCTCTGTCCTTTTAATCCTTCCTTTTTTATTAGTATGGGATCTCCCACCATTCGGGGGCCATATGCTGACCATATGTTTGCTCCCCTTCGGGGAAGTCGGCTGTCGCATCTGAATCGACGAGTTCGGGAACCTTTGGTTCCCTTAAACAAAGATATACAAGCTCTGGTGTTCGTCGCCATTGACAGGTTCCATATTGATTTTGCCGTGTAGTGAAAACCCACATAATTGCGCGTTTTTCACAATGCTCGCCTCGTCTTGTAATTCTAACTGCCGTTCATTTTGGCGCACTTTACCAGATGCCTTATCTACAAATGTCTCTGTAAAATTGTTTAAGGGAAACTGCGTTTCCCGACTTGCTTCTGCTAAACTATACTTTGCAGTATACACATGTCCACCGAAATCCACCTCTGATTTGGTAATACGATTATCCACATATTTTTGCGGATTTGCAATGAATGCGGGCATTCCAGCAGGCACAATCGTGTTAAACTTTTGTGGATCAACTAGTTGCACAATCAAGTATCCTCCATTTTGCAACCACATTCGGCAATTGCTGAAAAACTTATGTATCTGGCTATTAGAGCCTTTTGCACCGATTTCATATATGGTCTTATCCAAGCACAAAATGTGCGAAAATTGGTAGCGACTGAATGCAAGCGGGTCTAATACATCTTCTTTGATAGAGGCTTTTGTGTCGCCACATTTGGCATTGCATTTTTTCACCATGGCTTCAGATTTGTCGATACCAACACATCGCTTTCCAAGAACTTTCACAATGGAACCAGTGCCAGAGCCGACGTCCAGAAAACGGCTTTTCTCTGTTGCACCAGTCGCATTCAGAATCGCACTTACAGTTGATTTGGCGTAGTCGTCAGGCAAAAATATATCGTCGTATGTTTCGGCATAAAAATCGTCATAAACGTCAGCACCGGTTTTCAATATGAATTGCTCGTTTTGCGTGAACCCTTCAGCTCTGTTTATACTCGTCCAAATATACTTGGATGCTAACATAAACACTGCTAAAAAAACTAAATTCAACATAATAGAGGCCATAGTTTTATTTTTAAATTCGGGTATAATATTCATTCAGTAATATGTATATTATACTAAGGGAATCTTTGATTCCCTTATATTGGTTGTCTAAGTTGGACTCTGGTGTTATTGTGGAAGCGGTCTCGACCGATGCTGGCACCTGCACCTGTCAAGTTCGGGTGCACACTATGACTAAATGAGGGGCGCTCAAACAAGAGACTGTATGGCTGTTCAGAAGGTCTAGATATAACCGAAACATTATACAAATCACTTGTGGAACTGGGAACATATACAGCTTGCGCACCCTTTTGCAATGCCATTGTTTGGTTTCTGAGAACAGTCTCTGTATCAATATTTCGCGAATATGTTTTAAAAGGACCATTGCGAGTAGCTGGATTGAAATTGTTCTCAACAATATGCTCAAGTTGCGGTTTAATGGGAGTTATTGATGCAACAGTACCGTTTGATGTGAGTCTAGGTGTATTTTTCGCTTCGATTCCAAAATAACTGTATTTGGTGGAAACTGGTCTGGACGAAAAGTTAGGCTCTAAAGCATGGTCGGAAAAATGCCTACTTTGCACGCGCGTGTTCATTAAATCTTGGCGAATGAATGCATCTGTATAATCGGTCATAATATACTATGGAACCATATAAGAAGGAGTTAGTATTTGATCAAGTACCTTACAACCATATAAGGTTGCATCACGTTATGTGCTTGTCCAGAGCCAGCGGAACCAGTTGTGAAACTATGACTATGTGAACCCGCATTATTTACACTTATACCAGTGGTGTTTGTACTTATATTGCTCCATACTCTAGTTCCCGCCGAATCACCAGTAAAACCTGGTGGGTTTCCACCACTGTTGTTAAAATCATCATTTGTTGTAGTTTGCGTATGTGTGTGTCCGGGGTCAGTAATGCCATGCGCGTGATCACCAACAGTATTTGTGGTTCCGCTATGCGTGTGTCCGGGCAATTCACCCACCGAAAGTGTATGCGCTTCTTCGCCACCAGATGCACCTAAAGACCTTGCAGAAAGTCCAGAACCGGATCCAGAGCCAACAGGACATCGTCCTTGCATATCTGGGACTTTGAAATGGGTTCCAGAGCTGATATCAGTATATGTGTTTCCGATTGCCAACCACAAATCCGGGTAATCAATTTTAGCTAAAAGGGTTCCATCACACTGCAACCATCCGTTGGGTGCGTTCACCGCCGCCGACATAATAATGGTTCCCGCTGGAACTAATACATAATTATCCAAATAATAATTGCCTGTCGCGTAAAAATTCGTGGCACTAAGGTTGCCACCGACAGTCAGGTTGCCACCAACTGCAAGATCGCCTGCTATAGATGCATTGCGTCTGACACGAAGATCATATGTATACATTGGAACGTTAGCAAAATCAGTAAGCCTATTATCTAAGTATCGTTGTTGATTAATAACCATGGATTGACGACGATATGACATTATATATATATAATGCAATCATTCGCACAAATAGTGAAAGTGTTTATCATACTTTTGGTAGTTGATTCGGTTTATTTGTATTCAACTAGCACATTGTTTGGCGAAACTGTGAAAAATATACAACACTCGTCGATGAACATAAGATATGGATCCGTGTTTGTTGTGTATGCTTTACTGGCTTATGGACTGATTCACTTTGTGAAACGTTCAGTAAAGGACGCGGCTATTTTAGGCGCAGTAATCTATGGAGTGTTTGACTTTACAAATTATGCAATGTTCAGAGACTATGGATTGCACATTGCAATAATGGATACAATTTGGGGCTCTATACTTATGGCTACTACCACTTATATTTATTCAAACATTCTGTAAAACTCGAGAACAATTGGATCAGTTTTAATTTTGCGTGGATTAAAACTGCTCAAATACAGCCCGTCCAATGTTTTCACGCGACTCAGTCCAACATATGACTGACCACTTGCAAACACATTGGAACCTAAGTCCATTTCGGCAATGTCAAGTGTGATTCCCTGTGATTTGTGAATCGTGAACGCCCATGCAAGTCGGAGTGGATATTGCACAACCCCAAATTTGGGAAAATCGCCGTGTTGATACATTCGCGGAGCGATTCGCATTGTAATTCCATTTAGAAACTTGACAATCGGACATTCCACGGTCTCTTCCAAATTGGTTCCATATACATTTTTATTGGTAGTTTTCAATAGTGCCAATGGCAATCGTTCGAATCCAACAATAACTCCTTGTGACCCGTTGCATATTCCGTTCTCAGTATCCAGATTAGCCAAGCACATAACAAGCGCGCCTTTTTTCAGTGTCAATTCTTTACACACTTTGGCGTTTTCAATATGCAAATCCAATTGAACTTCAACCTCCTCTGGAGTTAGCGATGAACACCGAACCATTATATCTGGTGGAATAGGCAACGAATCGTCATCATAGTGCAATAAGCTGTATCTTTTGATGATTGGATATACGTGTTCTTCTTCTTGGATACGCGTAAACATCGTATGATTTACTCGATCAGCATCTGCATTACGAGGAAACAACTTTGTCGGAATTATAGACGGATCGTCGGATTCGAATTTTGCTTTGGCTCTGGCATCCAGAATAGCACACGATTCCTCTGATAAAACTCCCATACGCACTTCTTGCAATACTTTCACAAACACGGGATCGCGCTGTCTGAATAGCGTTTTTAACACCACGTGATTTTGTAATGGAAATGTTTTAAACCAATTGGCGGATTGAAAACAATACATGGATGTCTCTGGTTCATATGGTTTCCCGACAGGTGGAAGTTGAAAGAAATCCCCAATGAAAATCACTTGGATTCCGCCAAATGCTTGTGTATAGTTGCGTCGCGAACTTTGCCCGATTTTGTTTAGAACATCAAACAACTTAAGCGACATCATACTAACTTCATCAATAATAAGGGTTCGCACGGTTTTCCAGTTGGTATTGGCTTTTTTATTGCGTAGGGCTTTGTCAATGATTTCTTGCTCGGTTCCATTGGCGATTCCTATTCCAGCCCATGAGTGAATGGTTTTTGCACAACAGTTGAGCAAAACTGCGGCGCAACCGGTGAGCGCGCAAACCGCGTGTTTTTGTTCGCGTGTTTCAAGATCGTCTTTGATTTTCTTGATTAAATAGGACTTGCCGGCTCCGCCTGGGCCGGTTATAAACATATTTTGGCCGGAACGATACAATTCGAATGCTTTTAATTGTTCAGGCGACAAATCGTTTGTTGCCAAATCGGTTCTTCTTGCAGAGTTTCCCGACTGGGCGCATTCAGGACCGAATGTCCTACTGCCGCTAGGCACGGTTCTTGTCGTGGACACTGTTCTTACTGTCGCAGAGCTTACTGTCGCAGAGCTTACAGATACAGTTCTTGCATTAGTTGCAGTCGGTTCATTATATTCGTATTGGTTTAATTTGAACACCTTTGTTTCAGGTTTATCCAATTGTTTACGACACAAAGGACATCCGGTTTTGCATTTGATTAAACAAGATGTGTGAAATTTATGGCCACAATCAGTAATAGCAACATTAACATCGGTGATGGGCTCTAAGCAAATACAACATTCATTATCAGTCATTTTTTATTATTGTATATGTAAGTAAATATAATTACATATTCAATTTTATAAGGGAGGTTCCCGACTGGGCGCATTCAGGACCGCTAAGGGCAGACGAGACAACGAAGTTGTCTCTGAATCCTAAGGTTCCCGACTGGGTCCGAATAAAAGGTTTCTCAATTGTTCTAACTTTGACTCCATTTGACAATTTCGATTTATTATTTGTGAGTTATGATTTCTCAATTCTTTTACTTCTTTAATTAATACTTTTTTTTCTGCCTTTCCTACTTGCAATTTTTCTTTCAAATCTTTATTTTCCATTTGAAGTTTGTGTTGCATAGCCATAACTGCTTTTATTTCTAAATCGCACTGAAAACGTAGCTTCAAATTATTTTCCATTATATTTTGTAATTTGGTTTCAAGTTCTTGACCGTGAATATCTAAATATTCAATAATCTCTTTATCTTTCAAAGAATTATTCCTAAGTGATTTGTTTTCTGTCATTTGACCTTTCAATGCAACTTCTGCTGTTCGTAATTTATCAATTAATAAATCTTTAATATATTCTGTGTGTTGGAGAGTAGACATAATATCATCTTTTTCAGCACTTAAAAGTTCGTTATTGAAAGATAGTCGTTTGAGACGTTCAGTCATGTTTGCAATTATTTTAATCTCTTCGGGACTCAGTTTATTTGTTAAAGCATTCGCAACTTCTCGTGTCATTCCAATATTAATATCAGTTTTCTCTAAGGGAACTCTGTTTTCCGCCCCCTCCCGAAGGGAATGGCTTACGCCGACTGTCGATTCTCTTAAGGGAACTTTGTTCGCGACTAATGCTTCTTCCCGTAATTGTGTTTTGTAGAGATCTCTTTCATCTATTATTATTTTCATGGTGTCTTCCAGTGTGTCGATTTTTTCATATAACAAGTGAATATTTTGTCTTTCTCGAAACATTCTGCCAATATCGGAGACTAAAACATCTCTAATTTGTTTTGCTTTTTCGCTTCTTTCAGATTCAATCTGTTTTTGTTTATTAATTGTATTTAATAGAAACCCAACATCTTCTCTAAGATGTGTTGCAACTTGTAATAATTCTTCATGTTCATCTTGTTGTGCTTGATTATCAATAGCTCCTACAATGTTTCGAAGTACGTATGAGACTTCGTTATAAATTAAAATTTCCTCAGATGCGTGTCGTATAATAGATTGCATAATAATACATAATACTGATTTGTATAATAATACTGATACTTTACAAAGTTCAATTTTTACAAGAGCTAACTACCAAATTCTATAAGTAATATTCAGTATTATAATTGGGCATCATACCACACGACAATTGCGGTTGTTGGGACACTTGATTTGCTTTCAGCCACCTACGCATATTATCAATAATGGTCTTCAATGTAAAAGTGCTAGATTTGGCAGCGCATTCCAAAAATGCAGTCGTCATTGCTCCCGCAGGTTTTCCATTTACAATACCTTCAATACTAGTTTGGTTATCTGCGCAACCACTTATCATATAGACTTGTCCAGGGGTTTCACCTACATATGGATTAGGGTTTGTCAAATAACTGTATTTCAAATCAAAGGCAGTTCCGCTAAAACAACAATCAAGTAGAGCAAACAACTTAACACCGGGCTTTAAATTTAAATTAATAATTTTGCGCAGTTCATCATCGATAATACACGTTTTAATGGAGGTCGCATCAACAGGAACAAGCACTTCATCAAATCCATCGACTTCATCGCGATCAAAATCTATAGTGTCCGTGCCATGACCACTGTATCCAAAAAACACGGTATCGCCAAGTTGAGCTTGTTGCAACAATTTTGTGAATTCGTTCAAGATATTTTGTTTGGTGGGTTTAACGGGAGTGTCATCAGTTAACATGGTGATGTTTTTGAATCCGCGTTTAGACTGTAAAAAATCTTTAATATTGGTCATATCATTGATGCATCCATTTAACTGATACGAAGCGCCAACATAGTTAATACCAACTAATAACGCGGTTTTTACAGGAGTTCTATAATTTGCTGCCATTTTAATCACATTTTGTGTGTATGTATAAATGTAATGGGCTTTTAAAGTATCCGATAGGCCGGATAAACGCACTTGCCGAACATAGGCATTCAATTGGGATTGCAACGATGCAACAACATAAGCAGAGGCCATTATATATTATTAATAGATTTATCCGAATCAATATCGTTATATTGGATTTTACTTGAGATATATGCAGAATAATACACGTTTTTCTCTGTATTCACAGTTGCATACACTTGTTGCAACTTGAGCAATACAAATAACACTGATGTAATAAAGGTAGTGGTAGTTTTGTCATCTAAATAGTATTTATACACGACTAACCCAGAGAGCACAGTATTAGCCACAAAACAAATAATAGTTGCATATCCGGCTTTAACATACACAGCATCGTAATATTGAATAGATTCGCGCTGATAAGCTGGTAGTTTTTCGAGCACCGCCGATACGGACACGTTGTCGCAGGGTTTTTTGGGATTCATATCTAAGTAGGTTATCAACTTACTTTCTCTGCGCATTTCGGTTGTATACAACGCTGCAAACGACGCTAATGTAATAACGTTCATATAGAACCCAGCATTATACAAAGGGTCGGATCCAGTTTGCGCATTTTCACTAAATGAGCATACATGATCGCCACATGACTGTGGAACAAACAATATTAAAAAAGATGCGATTAAAGCACGATAAATCTCTGCACCAACCGTTATAATCATACCTAATCTTTGATTATTGTCTTGGTTTGGTAATTCAAGAGAACTTCGGTCCTGAGCATCTGGTGGTTCAATTGGTTCTGGTGGTACAAACGGTTCTAATGGAGCAGACAGTTCTATATATACTGATGGTTCTAATGGAGCCGAAGGCTCCGTATTAGAAAGCGCCGAAGGCTCCGTATTAGAAAGCGCCGAAGGCGCCATGGGAGGCATCTCTAGGTTCATTATAATATATAACACTCAGATTAATTCTCTGTATTCTTTATAATGGTTTGTTTTATTCGAGCATCAGAGCTTACCGTTGGTAAGCAATATATTTATTATGATTACATGAATCTCGATATTCTTGGTACTTATTTAGATAGTGGCGACTTTGAATACCAAAATCCTTCATCTCTGTTCGACTTATATGAACTAAGTGCAGAGGAACCATCAGTATCATCAAACTCAATACCATTTATCGAAATAGAAGCTTATATTTCAAAATTCGCCGAGTCTTGTCAAATATATACAGCCACATATGCGTATCGCGAGAATTTTAAGAGCGAGCTTGCTGCAAAGTTTAACGAGCCGATGGCAAAAATGGCTGAGCCGACTGCAAGACGTCAGCTTTACAATAAACCACCCGTTGATCCAAAGTTGCTGAGACTACGTGAAATGCTTAAGAAGATCTAATACTGGTTGCGCGTCAAGTTCATCATTATATAATAAGTTCAATAGTTCGTAATCATAATACAGTTTCGTAGTGTTTGTTTCTGTATTTTTTACACTTAGTTGACAAGGAAACGACATTAGAACTGCCGTCGATATCTTGTATTTTCCAATAATAATATAATCTTGTTGTTCCATTTACACTGTATAAATTATATTTTTTATATAATTTTTATATACCGCTGTAGCATTTTCTGCAGACTGGGACATAATTGTCTGACCCAATAACTACCTGTTCCGACTCATTGCTTACACGGCGCGAGAAAATAGCAGGTGTTCCGTTTCTGCATATACCACAGAATGCGGTAAGTTTTTCAACTTTATCGCACAACGGGATCAAGTCGAGTATTGTTCCGAATCTCTGTCTCTGGAAATCCCCATCAAGACCACAAATATGCACGGTTTTCCCATAGGTTTCCACCATTTCTTGCACTGCCGGCACTAAATCGCTAAAAAACTGACCCTCGTTAATTAAAACAACATCCGCATTCAACCACAAATCTTTATTTAGGTTGTTCGCAAATGCACACGGAATTTCACATCGGTCGTGAGACGATAACATTGTATCGCTATACCGGGTATCAAGTGAATAGTTGATAACTACTATATTCTTCCCTATATACTTGTAGGCACGATAATGCTCAATAAGACGTGTTGTTTTGCCCGAATACATAGGGCCAAGAATTAGTTCTAAATAACCAGGAATAACCATTATATAATTTCTACTATTTTATCTTTATACTTATTCAACAAGGGAACGTAGATGTGCAATTTTGATTAAATTCGCTACTCGGGAACAAAGTTCCCTTAGCGGAAGCGCCAAGTCGGGAACCTTTGGTTCCCTTAGCAGAAGCGCCAAGTCGGGAACCTTTGGTTCCCTTAGCAGATATGCACGGTCGGGAATCTTCGATTCCCTTAAAAAAATTGAAATATTTTTTGTATACAAGCAAAAATACAAATAAATAAAAATGTCAATTGAACTTGCAACTGGAAAACTTTATACACTAAGATTTAGTACAAGGGATGAGGGTGATGTGGAATCATTCATTGAAGGTATTTCAAAACTTAGCGGTGATTATAAGTTAATTGGAGTTGGGATGATTCCATCAAGGGAAACCTTGGTTTCCCGAGCAGATAAATCTACAACTTTTGAATATTATTTGTTCAAAAATTGTATTAGCGACGAAATTGTCGAAGTTTTCAAAGATGACGGCGAGTATGGTGCGCTGACGTTCTTCAAGAGAGACGTGGTAACTCTTGGTAGTTATTCGGATTACCTTGAGTATGGGTGGGAAGAGTTTCCGGAATTTGCTGGGCCACATTGTGATTGTGTTGTGAATGTTGAAATAAGGGAACTCGTCGTTCCCTTATGATCCCATACTGTAAAAGGGAAGTGGTAAGGAGAAATTGATTTATATTTTAAGCGGAAGCAAGTCGGGAAACGCAGTTTCCAAAAGGGAATCGAAGATTTACGCCGACCGTTCATCCGAAGGGAGGAGGTCGGTTCCCCCTAAAATAAAGTAATTAACTAAAGTCTCTACTTTGCATGTCGGATTGTGCATAACAGTTTCCATTGTATCCAGCATAGATGAACTGATATCATAATTAAGTATCAAATAATTGTAAAAATCGCGAATAATTTGCCGTTTATCCATATTATATTGCACACTAATTGAATGAATTAATTCTTTTTTATTTTTAGAATGCAACAATGACTTCCACACCGAATCATCCACTATATTATTATATTGCGCCAATGTATTCTGGTTAAGTTGAACAAAGTTTATCATACTGCGAATATCCGACTTGTGAATATCCTGAATCATACTGATTTGTCTATCAGTGATTTCAACGCCTTCCTTGTCGCAAATGTCCTTAATAAAGTCGCGAATTTTGGATGGCGGTAGTTGGTTGAACCGAATGCACAAAAATTCGTGTTGAAGTGAGTAATCGATTTTGCTGATATAATTGCAAATCAAAAAGAACTTCACATTGTTGCCACACGTTTGCAATAAATATTTGAGCGCCTGTTGTGCGTTTTTGGTCATATAATCCACCTCGTCTAGAATCACAAACTTAAGTCCGGTTTCAAATAAGTTTTTAGTGCGAACAAACTGGTAAATATGGTTGCGAATAATATCGATGCCACGATCATCCGATGCGTTCAAATGTATCACCGGGCTCTTGGCTTTTTTGATTCGTTGATATTCATTCACCAAGTTAATAATTGTCGTGGTTTTTCCAGTTCCGGGCGGACCGTAAAATAACAAATTGGGGAAATACTTATTTTCGAGCATATTCATAAAAAGCACTTTATTTGATGGATCAAGAACAATATCGTCAAACTTGGTTGGGCGGTATTTCTCTGTCCAAGGTATTGATTCTTGCATTATAGAATCAATTCATTTTGCCTTTAACCTTTATTCTCCGTAATAAGGGAAGTATAATGTTTCATAGACAGCCATTTTCCCTGACTACTATCAAGAGATTTTTGTTCATATATTTGATCCCACCAACTATCCATAATAATCATTGGTATTTCACCGTGTGTGTAATGCATAATAACACGACTGAATGCTGTATTTTTAACAATTGGCACGCACCCGATCAATAGTGCTTCCCAGAGCCGATGAGTATCAACGCCGTTGCCTTCTGGACACAAACAATATTTGTATTTGGCTAGACGTTGAACATGTTCTTGTGCAGAAACCATTGGCAACATAGATGCGCGCGATTCCATCGCATCGGCGCATTCGCGCCTCTCTGCAACATTTGTATATATGCTATAATTATTATATATATCAAGTGTTTTAAGGGAAACAGTGTTTCCATTAAGGGAACCTTCGGTTCCCGACCGTGCATTAAATGGTGTAGAATATAGCTCTGGATTACCATGTTCCCACATGGAATTGGCAATACCTATTGGTAAAAAATGCATTTTATCATGTATAAAACAGAGATTTTGCGCCCACCATTTTACTAACAACGGACAGTCGAGTATTTTTTGTACATACAGATTGTCTGCTTTAATATTAACATCCGAATTGTGAGTAATTAATGTAAATGGATTGCAAAAGTATTTGAGTTTCTCTGTGAATATACGTAAATGATGCGGATATAAAAACATTATTGGTGGATTGTCATACATAGTGCAAATGTCTTCTAACAATTGGTGTTTTTCAATTTGCTCCATTATTACTGGATTAAACAAGAAATCTTCACGCGCTCCCAAATATATGTCTGCTAGTTGCTGAAATTTTTCACCGGATATTATGTCTTTGGTCGACATGTCTTTGGTCGCATTTATGTCTTTGGTCGCATTTATGTCTTTGGTCGCATTTATGTCTTTGGTCGACATTACATAAAGATTTTTATATATAATCTTTATGCCGTTATATCCCATATCATTCTCTATACCATTATGTAAAATCGTATCAAAAATACCAGAGAAGACGCGTATATTAGCCCATATAATACCCGGCGACAAAAGCACATACATATATAACACCGAATCCGACTATTATAAAGGCTATCAAGATAGCTGGTTTGCATTAACATGTAAAAAAGGCGGATGGGATTGTTTACGCCATTATGAAATTATTGCCAATGGTTGTATTCCTCTGTTTTTAGACTTGGATCAATGTCCTAAAAACACGTTAACTACGTTTCCAAAGGATCTAATTCGTTTATCGAATAATTTGTATTTTCAAATAATTACAGACGGATTGACGGCGGATTATATACTTCAATGTACTGCAATAATTAATACTTTATTAGAACACGCACGCAATTATATGACTTGTATAGCAACTGCCAAATATATTACAAATATTATTAATACACCAATAAAGTCCGTATTATATTTATCGGAGAGGCTGGAGCCAGACTATTTGCGATGTTTGACATTGATCGGGTTTAAAGAATTGTATAAATCAAGATGCCACGATTATCCGCGAGTTCCGCACATATATACTGATTATACGGATACTGAATTGTTGTATGGTCGCGGAATAACATATACCCAAAACATAGATCCAAAGTTCAGAGATGACAGTCTAGATTTTACTATTATAGAAGACATTGTTGCACATAAATACGACTTAATTGTGTATGGAAGTGGACATCGAGGATTGCCGTTTTTATCACTAATAGAAACCCATTATAGTTCAAATGAAATAGCAGTATTGTGTGGCGAAGACTATGACATCGATTGTGATCGACATTGTTGTGTATTTGCTAACTCGAATAAACTTATATTTACGCGCGAATTAATATAGAGATTTTTGACCGGAATTATTATAATGGCTACGATTGTATTAGTATGTCTTGGCAATTTTCAAGAATATATAATGACCAATATTGTGAATCTTGTCAAATTGGGGCACGCTGATATTCATGTGATTGTGAGTCGCAATATTAAGGATGAATTTGAGCCACTACTTAACTTGATTACCCTTGCATATGCGGATGATCTAGAGGACGAATTTGTATTTAATAGACGATCCCAATTAGACAAACAATTTCGGGATGGATTTTGGCATTATACGTCAATGCGATTGTTTGTTTTATATGCATACATGAAAAGCAAACAGTTGGAACATGTTGTTCATTTAGAAAACGATGTATTAATTTATCACCACTGCAATATGCTTGGTCCTATTATTGAAAAAAAAGCGATTTATATGCCATTTGATTCGTATGGTCGCAATATTGCGAGTATTATGTATATCCCAGATGCATATACACTCGGGCAAGTTTTGAAAACGTATGATTATAGTAAAAATGATATGCAAAACTTTGCAAAGCATTGTTATAAGCAGTGCGATAGTAAGCAGTGCGATAGTAAGCAGTGCGATAATAATCAGTGCGATAGTAATCCCTTAGTTGAGAGGTTTCCAATATGTGTTCCAATTCCGGGTATGACCGAAGAACAGTTATGGGTATCTAGACCCATAAATAGTCCTTTTATATTTGATGCTGCAGCAATCGGTCAAATGGTGGGCGGTGTTGACCCACGTAATATTGCAGGCGATACGCGCGGATTTGTCAACGAAGAATGTGTTATAAAATACAATGATTACGGAACCATAGTATGGATAGATTTCAAACCATATTATCGTTTACATGTAAAAGGCATCGCAATTGATCGCGATATTCCTATTTTTAATTTGCATATTCACTCTAAGAATTTACATTTATATTAGAAGAAACCTACGGATTCAGCGACTTTGTCGCCTATGATTCGGTTTTCAGTCCGCTTCGCGGACATAAAGCCCTTGCAGGCCAACTTACGTCCTTTCCAGTCCGCTTCGCGGACATAAGGCCACTTCCCTTTTACAGTATGGGATCATAAGGGCATAGGCCAGCGAAGCTGGCTGAATCGACGAGTTCCCTTAGTGGATGCGTTTAAATATAGTCAATCCATTATTATTTGTATAGTGTTTGTGCAATGTCCAATCACTATTTTCAGCCAAAAACTCATTTACCGCTGGTCTCAATCCTCTAACAATTTCTTCAACCGGTATGCCACTCTCAATTGATTGCTGATCTGGGTTCCATCCACATCGCAATGTTTCACCATATATACCATCTACCTCTGTATCGTGCATAATGATGTATTTGTTTGTAAATGGTGCATATTTATTTAGTTCGCGTTTAAGCTGTCCATATATGTGCCAAGTATCAATAAATACCAAATCAAATCGCTTATTGGTTAAGTCTATCTGCAAATCATTCATCCACTCATGTTCCGCTAGAATACCAGCTTGATCAGCAACTGATTCCAACATAGAAACATCACATTCGTCAATATCATTCATAAACAAATGTTTGTGTGAAGATCCATTCTCTAACAATCCTTTACAAAACGCCCAAGAACTAACACATCCACGAACACCAAGTTCGGCGATCGAATTGCACTCTGACGCATATTGTGCAAGGGTTGGTAAGTGCTCATTAATGTCGCCAGTTTGATTGCACAAATATGCATAATGACCTTGGATTATGTCCATTAAATATTATTAAATTTATTCTTTATACGCTTTATCACTCTTTTTTCTGCCTCTAGTTTTGGGAACTTTTACTTCTTCTTTCGCCTTCTTATCGGCTTCTTCTTTCGCCTTCTTTTCGGCGTCTTCTTTATCGGCTTCTTCTTCTTTCGCCTTATCAGCTTTAGCCTTCTTGTCTTCGCATATTTCTCGAATAATTTCTTTAATACTCACTGTGGGAGCCCAACCAAGTGATGCCAATCTAGTTCCACGCCCTTGAATATGACATTCTTCCTCCAATGCATGACTGGTCTCAATCAATTTGCTCGAATACTTATATCCAAAATGCGTATATATCATTTCTACCAAATCGCTAATCAAAATGTTTGCTCCTCGACTCACAATATAATCATTGGGTTCATTTGCGCGCATAATAAAATGCAATGCCTGCGCAACATCACTCACATGAAGCACATCTCGTGATGACATCAGTGTTCCAAGTCGCAATGGCTCTAATCCATTGTTGGCAACATGTTCCGCAACTTTGTTCAGTAAAAAGTTGGTGCCCTTATCTTTACTTTCCGCAGTGAACAAAATTGCATTACAAAAATGATATCCATTTTCTCGGTAGTATTTCACCACATTATGTCCAAGTGTTTTTGCAATAGCATATGGATGTGAATTAAACATATGAGTATCGTCGTCATTCACAATGTAATATTTATGTCCCTTATAAATTTCACTGCTTGATGCGTTAATAAACCGAGTATTTAGTTTGTGGCGCTCAATAATGTCGCAAATCACAGCAGTGCTCATTCCATTGGCAATCAAGGTTTCCAAACAATGATCTCCAGCATATGTCGAACTACTGATACCAGCCAAATGCACAATTGCATCAGGACGCACTGACGCAATAATTTGATCCATTGTATATGCATCATTGATGTCGCAAGTAAAGTTAATTGATCCTGGTTGACTTTTAAAATTGCGGTTAATGCCATATAACGAATACATACCAGTGATTTGTTTCATCAGTTCTGTACCGATAAACCCGGTGGATCCAGTAATAAGTACCTTGCGACGTTTACTATACACTTTAATAGTTGGAAATGGAAAAATCAACTGTCCACCGCCATCTAAAAACACTTCTTCGCGATCTACAATTTCATCCGCAAAGTGCCACGGCAACACAAGCAAAAACTTGGGTGGATTTTTACGCATTGTCTCTTCACTAATAATGGGAATACCAGTGCTGGTCATTTTTCCAACTTTATTCGGATTTCGCTCCACTGCAAACGGAATTTTGTCAGGACCAATTCCCGCAAACTGTAGCAGACTATTGCCCTTGGTAGATGCACCATACATATACACTTGCTCGCCGTTTGTGTTAATCGTGTTTATTAATGAGTTTAGTTTTTGCGCTTGATTTTTACAGTCGTCGAAAAAATCCATATAGGTTTGAGGCTTGTCGAGTTTTTTAGCATCTTCGGTTTCGATAATAGTATCAATAAGCAGTTTATTTTCGCTATATGTAGTGGACTCACGCTTGGCAAAAAACACTCGGAAACTACCACCATTGCACTCGTTGAATCCTACATGTACAATCTTAAAATTAGACTTATCTGCGATCAGCTTTAATTGCTTTAAGCAATAATGTTCTAGGTGTTCATAGCAAATAGTATCGACACTATTGCGTGTTAACATAAATGGCATATAAATTTGTTCACACGTCCAAATACCATTAATATCAAGACAGTCATAAATATCTTTAGCAAATTGAACGGGATCGGGCAAATCATAAAACATGGAAACCGTAGTAATCATCTTACAGTTCAATTTGCCGAACTTTGCTTCCACATTTGCCTTATTGAAGTATGCGGGTAAAAGCTCGAGGTCTTTATAATTATCGGCGAATTGGTTGCCAATGGGATCGACGCCAATACGACGAAGCGTGCTTGGATACAAGTGCAACAATGTACCGTCATTACTTCCGATATCCATAACGGTATCGCCTTCCTTCAATGTGCTAATTTTATTGATCTCTTGGCAATATTCTGCCAGATGTTCGCGCATGGTGTTGCTTATACCAGAAACATAACCATACTCATGATCATATATTTCGGAGGGATCTGTTGATTGGCGAAGTTGCAATAAATGGCAGTCGCTACATAAACAAAGTGTAATATGGGTTTTGGGCGTTGTTGTATCGCCGATTTTTGGGAAACGTGATGTTATATATTGCTCACCCAAATCAATTACGTTGGTTAAACTTTCTGAACCACAAATACGACAGTTAAAAATAGATAATTGACTCATTATAATACAATATCACAGTATGCTTATATTGTTTTAGGTATGAACAAAATCTATATATATTATAAAATGGATCCGTACATGCTTCAGTATGGGGTTGAGTATTTATTGGTCTTATACAACGGATCTACTAACAAATCATTTATACACACACTTGATGATGATTTATATAAGAACACAGCAGTCGACGCGATATACACTAATTTTATTAGTCCAGAAACTTTTGTATTTACGATTGGCAATAAAGATATTGAAGTCAAACTTCAAAATATTAAGGGTATATTTGAAAACGACATTATAGAAAAACTAATTAAATCAGAGATAGTGAAGTCAACCACTGCACATAACCGGCTAACAAAAGATCAACATGATATGACTATTGAAGATTTAGCAGAACGATCGCGTATTGATGCTAAAAAAAGAAGAGAATTAAATCGTTTAATATCAGAGCAAAATAAAATGAATATTGAAGACCGGTTTGCGCGTAAAATCGAAGATGACGAAAAAGCAAAAATAAAGGCTGAAAAACAGCGTAAACGAGACCAAAAAATCAAAGAACATAAAATGTCATTTGTAAGACCAATAGTTGAAGCAACAATAAATAAAATTCAAGAATCGTTTCCAGAGTTAACTGCAGAAGAATTGCCCGACCTAACTAATGTAAAACACGTCGCTGATCTTAGCAAAGAAACAGAAGAGATGTTTTATGACGAAAGAACACGTGATTTTATCCCAATTTATAAAAAAATGAAAAGTATGGACATATATAAATTAGATAATATAACAGTTAAACGTATTTATTGTTTCCCTTATTATAAAAATTTACCATTTGTTTTACGACATCTTAATAACGAAATAATAAATTATCGTGCTATCAGTGTGTTGTGTCCAGAGTACTTTTGCAGATTTATTGGTTATAAATACAACCGCGATTCAATGTATATTGATATTGTTATGGAGAACTGCGGAGAAGATTTAATAACACACGCAGAACAGAGAAAAATAAGTCATCCAGATTGGTTTCGAATATTTATTAAAATGATAAACACTGTAAAATGTTTACATGAGAATAATTATGTTCATTTCGACATTAAGCCTGATAATATTGTTGCTATAAAAAATGAGGGAAATTTTACTGTTAAATTTATTGACGCTGGTACACTAACTCATATAACTGACAATCCCGAAATTGTTGATTCAATGGGTACTATTAAATATATGCATCCAGATGTTTATCGTAGTAAACAACTGAGGACTAGTAAAAAAATGTTTGAGTATGATGTATATTCATTATTAATATCATTTCTAATGTTAAGCAAGTTTACAAAAATAGACTCTCTAATAATAAAGGAGGGCGGTAAACCAGAATCATTTCAAGATTTTATTAATCAACTTAGTGAAAACATGTTAAAAGGAATTTTTGAACATATCACAACGTTTAAATTACTTTCAGATTTATCAGATATCTTTGAGTTGAATATTGAATCTGTTGTCAAATCTGGTGGTAAAAGTAGAAAATCAAGACGCAGTAGACGCGGTAAAAAATCAAGACGCGTATAAAATTGAAAAAAGTTTTACCAAATAGTAAAATAATACACAAACCTATATTATTTTAAATATGCCACGCAACAACAAGATTGAAATTAAGAGTACCAAGAAAGCTAACACTGTCAAGAAGGGTCGCAATGATCCCGATTCATCTGATTCTGACACCGAATACTCCGATGTATCTGACGAATATTCGACTTGCAGTAGTAGCGAGATTGAAACACCCAAGAAGTCAAAGAAATCCAACAAGAAGTCAAAAGGGTTCGACGACGAGTTGCATCAAGTCTTGGAAAAATTGTCAAAGAAACCATCCAAGAAGTCAAAGAAGGTAGTTGAAGAGTCCGAGTCTGAATCAGATTCCGAGGAAGACGACGAGTCGTATGAAGAGGAATCTGAAGAAGACGAAGAGGAAGAAGAAGAAGAAGACGCGGGCGATAAAGGCAATTTAAAGTTCACATTTACTATTGGTGGCAATCAAGGCCCGCTCACTCGAAACAAATTTGCATCCAACGAAACCAATGACGAATATGGTATTGACGATGAGAAAACATTTATGCGCGAAAACTACGACGCCGATCTCGATCCAGTTGGATTAATTTTGTCCGAATCATGCGAATCCCTTGTGAACAAGAAGAAGGAAGATACTGAGTCTGTTGCCGAGTCCGTCGATATTGAAGACAAATATAAGGAGATTATCGATTTAAAGCGTGTTTTAGTGCAAAAGTTAAAGTCAAATCCCAACAACAAAATCGTGCAGAAGGCGCTCAAACAATGCAACAAGTCGATCCAAAAGTTGATTAAAAATGCGCGATCCAAGAACGCGGAAGCATATGAAGACTTATTATATGCTGGCGATGGTCAAGATCCGGATGACGAGCTTGGCTATTTCAAGAAGAAGTTGTCTAATAAGGAACAACTGAAAATCATGGACGACTTGCGCACTATGAACAAACATATGTATGTGGAGAAACCGTATCGATTATCGCTTCTCCAGTCAACAATGCCTGCCAAATTCAAGGCGATTGCTATGCAACGATTAAATCAATTGTCGATGATGGAACCCGGTGAACCAGAGTATTTTAAGTTGAAGAACTGGGTCGATAATTTTATGCGCATTCCTTTTGGACAATACAAGAGCTTGACTGTGAATATTAATGACGGAATCGACAAGTGCAGTGAATATATGAAATTTGCAAAGACCCAGCTCGATCAATGTGCATATGGTCTCAACGATGCGAAAATGCAAATTATGCAAATGGTCGGGCAATGGATTAGTAATCCTGGCTCGATGGGAACAGCTATTGCAATACATGGTCCCCCAGGTACTGGCAAGACTTCGCTTGTAAAGGAGGGTATTAGCAAGATTTTAGGACGCGACTTTGCGTTTATTGCGCTAGGCGGATGTGGAGACAGCAGTTTCTTGGAAGGACATAGTTATACATATGAAGGTTCAACTTGGGGTAAGATTGTGCAGATCCTCATTGAGAGCAAGTCGATGAATCCGGTCATCTATTTCGATGAGCTGGACAAGGTGTCAGATACGGCACGCGGTCAAGAGATTATTGGTATCTTGACACATTTAACCGATACTACACAAAATAGTCAGTTTCACGATAAATATTATTCAGAAATTGACTTAGACTTGAGTAAATGTTTGTTCATTTTCAGCTACAATGATGAGAACATGGTGAATCCAATTCTGAGAGACCGTATGTATAAGATTGTAACCAAGGGCTACGATGTCAAAGAAAAAATCACGATTGCAAAGAATTATATGCTACCCAAGATTAGAGAACAAGTCGGATTCAAAGAAGGCGATGTTGTTATTAGCGACGAAGTATTAACCCATTTGATTAATAATCAGGCAAAGGGCGAAGAAGGTGTGCGCAACTTGAAACGCACATTAGAAATTATTCATACCAAGCTGAACTTGTATAGATTGGTAAAGGCCGAAGATGCTGGCATATTTGAGAAGGACTTGGGACTTAAAGTGGAGTTTCCTTATACTTTAAGTAAAAATGATGCGGATAAATTGGTGAAGATTAATGATACAATGAACAAGAGTGTGTTATATTCACTTTATGTATAAATAGTTGATTTGAATTTTATTTTTTACTCTGTAGTTTGGTCTGGAGTTCGTTGAATATTTTAAATACATAATAACCGTCTCCAGAATGGCGTTTAAAAGCAAGTAAATATCCAATAGAAGTTTGTTTATAGAATGTAATATCAAGCACAAAAGACGATTTCCAGCCGGACACAGTCAAAATGGCCAAAGATTCATATAAGGGAATCTTCGATTCCCGACTGGGCGCTTCTGCTAAGGGAAACAGAGTTTCCCGACTTGGCGCTTCCCTTAAGGGAACGAAGTTCCCAAGTAGCGAATTCATAACCTTCGGTTCTACTGTCGCCAAGCAATATGAATACTGATTCATATCAAAATATTCTGAAATCATGCATTGCATCTCGTCCCATCCCATATGAGTTTCAAATGATGGTTCTGAGCAAATCATAGTTTTTATTGTATAATTGAAATAATAATATATAAATATTTCAATTTTAAGGGCGCTTACGCTAAGGGAACCTTGTTCCCTTATTTCGCAACTGCTCCAATTTGATCACTAGCACCAGTAGCGTTGCCACCACGAGTAGTGAGCAACTTAAGATCGGACTCACTCATGCAGATATTGCCCTTGGAATTTGTATATCCATATGACTTGCAAGTGGCAGAGCCTTCATTGTTATACATGAATCCAATTGCTTGCTCAGAGCCATACGCACCCGACTGAAGACCGCTAAATCCAGCAACCTTTAATGGTTGAACCATTGGCTCAAATCCTTCTTTCTTCTCAGCTCCGGCCAAGGGAACTGGACTAGGAACAGGACTAGCGGGAGTCATTTTTTCTTTAAGGGAAGCTTCGGTTGTTAGAGCCTCTGAATATCGTTTCTCAAACGCGTTTTGCACAGATTCAAATCCTTCATAAGGATATTCAATCAGAGTTTTAGAGCTAGAATATCCAACAAGTCCATTGGGAGCCAACATCATAACCAAAAATAAAACAAGCAACAAGCCAATAATACTGACGATTCCAGTTTTCATTATATTATTTTTGAAGATTATTATTTGTGTTTTTTGCCTTTCTTTGCATGATTCGTCAATGGGTTCAGTATTGATTTAAATATATTTTGTTTTTTATGCGTATCTGTTTTCGATTGTTCCGCTGGTTTTGCTTGTTCCGCTGGTTTTGCTTGTTCCGCTGGTTTTGCTTGTTCTTCTACTGAGTCCATTTGCATTTGCGGATTATTCAAATATTTGGCAATCTTATTATAAGCATTCACTAAATTTGATCGCTGTTTTGACCAATTCGGCGTATACATATTTTGGGTAAGCTTTTTCACTAAATTGTTGCCAACTTGCACAAGTAATTCCGCGTTTGTTTGAATCGCAGTATCATAATCATTTACCAGTTTTACTAAAGCGTCTGCATTTTCTCTATACTTGGTTTTAATAGAAAGCACTGTTCCAGACAAATCACTGACCGTTTGTTTTACATTTGCCCACTTTACTGCATTTTTTTGTTGAATATATTGCTGTAAAGCTTCGTGTTCAGCATCAGTCGTTTGTATCTTGGCTTGGATTTTTGCAATATTATCTTTTATAGCATTTGTATCTGTTTGAAACTGTTTTTGGTGTGATTTTAGCTCATTACGCTGTTTCGTAGATACGCACTTATTCCGAATACCTTCATTCAAATATAACGCCCATGGATCGTTGCAATCGCCATACGATGCAATCTCTGTTATGAAACGAGAATGAAGTGCAAATATAATATACAAGAATACTGCAAATACAATAATTGTTATAATGATGTATGTTTTATTTAAACTCGAATAGTTCACCACAGTATCCATTTATTATATTAACTGGTTTTATTTAACGCTTCTCTGATACTATCGGTTAATGTTTTAGCTCCACTTGACATTTTGAATACACCATTGTTCATATGTCGTTGAATTATAAGCGATGCGATAATCTTTTGCATTCCCTCTTTAATTGCTAAAATGTTATTCTGCAGTGCAATCGCCAAATTATTGTTGTAGTTTTTATTGTAAGTTTCTGCTTTGCCTACTTTGTCTTCTAAAGCGGTTAATTCTTTATTCGCAGTCGCAAGTTTGGCATTCAAATCTTTTTTAGTTTCTACCATCTCTGTGATAACTGGATCAACAATGTTGCCTTGTTTCATTTGTTTGCCAGCATTCTCTAAACAATATTCCATATTATTATTGGGATCAATGCCATACATCCACGAAAACAACATTACTTCTGGGCGACACCGCATTCGCGACCAATTATTTTTAACTTGAAAATAATTACCCACAAACGTAATAATAATAAATACAATAACAAATATGGCAAACATTAGTATGGAATAAAAGTAATTATTGTCTTGGACAGTTAATTCAAGTGCATATGCCATGGTTCTTAGTATATTTTTATATACGACATAAATAAACATAAACAATAGATTGTATACATTATTTATAATATGTCCTTTGTTCAAGGGTTGAATATGAAAGCGCTGATGGAAAGCGATGATTACGTTGACAATACCGCCAAGATTCGCGAGTTAAAACACAGTGAACTCATTTTGGAAGATATTGCTAAGTTATGTAAATTGAAGAAGATTTATCATCATATGCGGATGGTGGAAGAGGAAAAATTTAACACCATGTGCAGAAATGCGGTTCCCTTATTATTCAATAGTTATACTGACATTTACAACAAGGTAATGAAAGATGAAATAAACATGGAGTTAATGGTTAAGTTTGTCTGCATTTTGAAGCAAATCGAAGAGGGTGAACTTGACCAATATGACGCCTCTGTGCAGGTTGGCACAATTTTGCGCGAAATGTATGTAGATTCTGCAATGCGCAAAGCCGATAAACTGAATGCAAATGAAGACAAGCCAGTGTTTGTTGAACCTGTAAAGATGACATGGGCAGAGTTTAAAAAGAAACAGAGTTAAAAGGGAACAAAGTTCCCGATTGGGAGCCCGCCAAAAATTGAAAAAATATTTTAACATTTATGAAGAAGTATTAAAATACAAAACAACAATGATTGAGATCTTATACGAACTGCTCCCCGAACACGTTGCTACCTGCAACCATTGTGTTAATACACGAAACTTGTATCCCGAAGAAACACATTTCAATATATTGGAAGAACAGTATATTGAAAACTTCGACACCGCTACTTTGCAACAATTACTCGAGTTTGATTTTATGTTTGGGTTTTCACCTGTATATCAAGTTAAAACCATTGTGCGTGCATATCAGCTATGGACTAATTCTGTAGAACCGTTTATTGTGCCCAAGTTTGAATCTTGGATTGGACTACAAATCAAGATGCTGTTTGAATGCAAAAAATCTAATATAGTAAGCAATTGTTTGAAGATGAATTATTGCGAACTATTGCTTGCCATCGAAGAACTATTTGGCATTAACACGGTTATTTATGCTATTCGTGAAAAACACATCTTTAATACGTTTTACTATGCGATTGCTAATGCACACGAAGAAATCACACAACTGGTCATTGACAGGTATAATCCATTGATCGACTCATCAATTATTGAATCCGCGATTCGTGTCGGCAATTTAAACATTATTAAGCTTGTTATGCCGTTATATCCCAAATATGTCGATAACTTGGCCGATTTTAAGTTTAATTCAGTCGATATATTACGCCATATATCTTGGCCCGTATTTATGTATCTAGTTGAGAATCAATACTTAAATCTGCAGAAATACATATTCGAAGAACTTGTGTTGATCGCTATCTACAGTGTTGATGAAATCCAGATACTTGATTACATATTCGGTAAATTCTCACCCAATGTAAATACCGATATCGACACTATTGTTCGCACAGCCTTGTTTCAATCTAAATACCAAATGGCTGAATATATATGCAACCATTGCAATCATTCGATTTCAACACATTTAAGAAAGGTGGCTCTGGTACACAAGGCGATTCAATCTGGCAATCGCGATTTTGTGATATTCCTTGCAAGAAATGGAGTTATCTTCGATGATCAAGTGTTAGATTATGTAATCGAAACAAATAATGTAAATATTTCGCCAGCGTTTATTATGAGCTTAATAGCAAAGTAATCGACTTCTATTTTATCCGGCTTCTATTTTATCCGGCTTCTATTTTTTATTTTTATTCTTATTCTTATTGCGCTTATTTTTAAATAATGCAACTAATTGGTCGTCGGTTAGCTGTGGTTCTTGAACTAGCGGAATCGCACAGTCGGGAAACCGTGTTTCCCTTAAGGGATTAACTGCGAAGGGAACAGAGTCTCCTAAGGGCTCTTGAACGACTTTGTTATGCTTTTGCTCCATCTTCTTGCGAAGACGTTCTTTCATTTCAGAATGTTTACCGGCACGTTGCAACATTTGCAATCCTTGACCGCCCGCCATTCCTGCAAACATTTTTGCCAATGGCCCTTTTGTGAACATATCCATCATATTCCCATTTTTATCGAGACCCTTGAACTTTTCCACAAGCGATGCAACTTCTTGCATCAATTCTTCTTGCGAGATTTCCCCATTCTTAAGCTTGGTTTGCAAACGGTCAGTAATCTTTTTCATCATCGCCATCAACTTCTTAGGATCTTTCATAAACTTGGACATAATGTCTTTGATATCCATATTGGCATCATTCTCGTCGAAAACTTCCTTCATATCTTCGCTGAACTCTTCAGTTAATTCTTTGGCTAATTTTCCGATTTTCCCATCCATGAGTGAACGCATATGATCTTGCAACACCTCTGGGTCTGGCAATTTAAACCCCTTTTCTTTAAATGTTTCGTCAGTTGAATCCGGACTATTCGTCGTGTCATTTTTGAAAAACTCTTCGAGACCGGCGAAAGTGTCTTGCAACTTGGACTGAAGCTCGGTTTCGTTCATGTTCTCAAACATATTCATTGACTCCCCAAAATGACTGGCGTTTTCAACTGAACCAACCACAGTAAATAGGATCAATTGCAAATATTTCCACATTGTTTGTTTGGAAGATTCAGAGAGACCAGGTGCCTCAAACAATAATTTGAAATCAATACCTGGCAAATACTGAGCATCTTCGGTAATGTTGCAGTTCACAATATCAAAAAAACGCTCGGGATATACAGATAATACGTACTGTTTATCACATTCAATGGTTGCAAGTTTATCTTGATATTCGGGAAACACAATTGATAAATCTCTAACAAAGTCTTTGATAATTGATTCCAAATTTTGTTCCATTGTATATTTTGTTTATGTATTCTTTTTATACTGTTTCTTTGCGTTTATTATCCAATGATAAAAAATTGAAAATATAATTATTTAGTAATACGAATAGTAATTACTATAAATGTCAAGATTTATCAGACTTAGCAACCGTATTATTAACACTGCGCATATTCTGCGTGTGGATATATACCCAGAAAAGCCATCATATGAAATAATTATGGCCGGACACCACATAACTGGCGTATGGCTTTTTGGAACTGGTTTATTGGATTCCGGCGATTATCGCATTATTACATCCAAAGAAGAGCACCCGGAATCATATAAAGCAATCGATGATTGGATTAAAAATATGCCAATGTAATGTATAATGGCTTTAAAACGTCGAACATTAAATAATAGACGCCGACGGAGAACCACTAAGCGAATAAAGGGCGCAATAAAGAAAGGCGGTTTTGCAAATGAATATGAAATTATAAATTTATCGGCAACTAGTGGAAGCGCATTTTCCCTTACCGTTTCGTCTGACCAACTTTCTCCAATAATTAGTAAAATAGATACCGAAAATTATGACCTAGTTTACATTTCGGTGGGTAGCAAATACAATGAACAGAAATTCACGATCTTAGGAACAACAATAACCGCAAATTCAGCATACCAAGTGGTTCCATTTTTTTTGATTCCGCGTACAAGTCGGAAACGTGTTCTCTGTATTGCAATTGACCAATTCAATGAAAGTGCAAATGATATTCAACACACTCTAACTGATATTAAAAAATACTATAAACCAGAAGACTTAAGCCATATTGATTTATTTTTAATTAACACGATAGACGCCAGAAATAATATTAATCGCAATTTCAATAATAATCCAGACCAAATCGCCCAAACACAGTATATCGGAAATATTATAGATACCATTTCCGAAAAACTAGAGATGGTAAATTTTGATCCTAAAAAATATATGGTATGCAATTATGTGAAATTCAAAAACCCAATTGGTATTGAAACAAATATTAATAATCAAATGCCAATACAAATTAAGAACGCATTAACAAAGCACAAATACGGACAGTGTTATTATGAGTGGCTTGGGTACAGCAATACACTATTTTTCGATTATATAACAAATTATGTAGTAAATCCAAATTTTACGATGCCGATCCGCAACACTAATATCAATTTGGCAGGAAATGAAACATTTGTAAATTCACTAGGTGATGAACAGCGTACACCAAAAAAAGTTGATATATTGTACGGCAATGAGTATATGTTCTATAATAATGATATTTTATACTTATATCCTCTGCAATTTAAATATTTATTTCCTATAAAACCCCCAAGAATAGATCCAGATAATAATATTAATATTCAAAATATTGAACAGAATACAAACGATTTTGTGTATAGTTTGGGCGAACTTGTTGAACACGTACAACAATATAATTCCGTTTAATTTTAACTCGTTATTGTATATGAATGAACAAGAGATATACAATATATTAGAATCCAAATTGGATCCAAAAGAATCAGAGAAAAACTTGTTTGGCGAAGTATTCACACCTCTGCGCCTAATCAATTCAATGCTCGATACACTCGAACCCAGTATATGGAAAAACCCCAATTATAAATGGTTTGATCCTGCGTGTGGAATTGGCAATTTCCCAATAGTTATATATTACAGACTGCGCAAACACTTTAGCTCTAAGCATATTATTGAAAAAATGCTTTACATGAACGAACTCAATTCAGCCAATGTGAAGGAATGCAAGCGCATTTTTAAGCTGATTGATCCGAAAGCCAGTCCCAATATTAGTTGCAAGGATTATTTAACAGTAGCGAATCAACAATACGATATTATTGTGGGAAATCCCCCATACAATGAGGCGCGCATTAAAGAAACCTCGGATCAACCTCTCTACACCAAGTTTATTGTGAAATCATTAGAGATGACCGATCGCCTCTTGTTTATTGTTCCAAGTCGCTGGTTTTCGGGTGGCAAAGGACTCGACGAGTTCCGAAAATCGATGTTGTCGCGCAAAGACATTGTGTGCATTCACCACACACCCGACAGTCGAACATTATGGCCAACTGTGGACATAAAAGGGGGGGTCAATTATTTTTATATTAACAAAAACAATAGTATATCCAAAACCGAGTTTATTAGCGATGCTATTAAAGCCCTGATACAATTAGACAAATACGATATATTGGTTCCAGATCCAAAGGCGTATTCACTTATAAACGCAGTAATTCAAAAACCATCGATTCAGAGCCTCTATTACTCGACTGGATATTTTGGGATAAACACGAATGACCAGAGACTGGTTAAGGCTTGGAGACCTGGACTTATCAAATGCCATGTTAGTATGAACAAGGGGTTAGTGCAGTATATTAATCCGAAACATGTTAAAAACCCGTATGACTTTTGGAAGGTGGCCACCCCGCAGGGGTCGGGTAAAGGCGGCGACGGATTTGGCAAAATACTGGTTTTAGGGCCAAGTGAGGTGGCGTCGCAAACATATTTTTTCTTTAAAGTTGGAAGTAAATCAGAGGCGCAATCGTTGAAATCATATTTAGAGACAGAGACGGTTAATAAATTGTTATCTCTGCGGAAGATTGACCAACATATTAGCGAACACACTTTGGCGTGGATACCACTTGTGCCTCTGGATAGGGAATGGACTGATGTCAAAGTGCATAGTTACTTGCATTTGCCAAAGGCGGGGCTTCTAGCCCTTGTTCCAAGAACAGTTAATAAAACACGCAAAAATAAAAAATAATTATAGTTTATAAATGGAAGGAACCCGAAAATCATCTAGACTTAGAAAAGAGTCTCCGCCTTTGCCAATAGAACCGCCAAAGAAAAAACCAAAAACCTTGAAAGCTTCAAAGGAACGAAGTTCGCCACCAAGGTCTGCTTCACCAAAAGCAATAATGCCTCCAGCACCAAGAGCTGCTTCACCAAGAGCAAGAGCTGCTTCACCAAGAGCAAGAGCTGCTTCACCAAGAGCAAGAGCTGCTTCACCAAGAGCAAGAGCTGCTTCACCAAATGCATTAGAAGTTCATTATTATGTGCATAATACTCATATACGCCCATTAATAGCAATACCTATTAATAATCCAAACTTATGGCCTACACGCGCAGTACCATTTTTCCGAAGCACCGGAACAAGCAATGAAGGTTATGGAATGTTTGCAGGTACTTGGTTTCCATTCGTAAGTATGAAAGACGATGCAAAAATGCCTGGTTATTTAAAAAAACGACAAAGTGGTTTTATAATTAAGAGCAGTTTCATATATGAAGAAGATGAATCAAATTATTCTCCAAAACAAAAATGGATTCACGAATTAGTTGATGATTATCCTGTCGAGTTAAGTGAATCAATAGCACACTTTTTGCATCTGCCGAGTGAAACAGAAACAAGAGTAAGGTTCATAGAGTTATATAATATACTTAATAGTAAAACTCTCGATATCACAAGTCCTATATATATCGAACTAGTCAGGTTATTAAAAGATACAATTGATTACGTTTTTTTTAAGTTCTTGAAGTATTTCTTGTATCCTTGGCAAGTTATGATAAGTAGAAGGTTAGGCGGTGGATACTGGGATATGAATCGAGAATTATACAATTATATTGGCATTAAACTAAGAGATTTTGATATTGTAAATGCTGGCACACCAATTATAGATAATACTTGTGGTATCAATGATACTGAGATTTCTTGTGCTATTTCATTTTTAGAAAACCAGGACGCGCAAATGACTTTGGACCAAATCAGAGAGCTTGAAACAAAAGAAAAACCAAGTATAACTTTTGATAATTTGAATTCTGCAAATATATTTTATGTTAATGGTAAATTAGACACATACTTTAAAAAACTTGATCAATTACAAAATACGTATGAATCAACAAAGCGCGCAATGGCTATGATGAACTCCAAATCAAGTTTGTTTGATTTTTTAGGCAAGAAATAAAATAATCTCAACGAAACATACTTAAAACTTAGGTTGCTTCCATTATTAATGAACGAAAACAACCACGTCCTTACTATTAAAACTATTCAAATCCAGCCTATCCGCAACTTAACCACCGCACTCAAGGATATATTGACAGATGCGACCATCACGTTCACCAAAGATAATATGAAGATTATTAATTTCGACAAAACACACACAATGCTCGTGAGCGTGGATTTGCACGCTAATAAGTTCGAGATGTATAAATGCGTTCCCGATAAAATCGTGGTTTGCACCAATACACTGCATTTTTTCAAGCTGATCTCCACGCTATCTAATGACGATACACTAACGATGTATATCGACAAAGAGGACTATCAAGACGGAATCGTATCTTATTTGGGTATGGAATTCGATAATAAGAATGTGGGACAGACATACGATTACAAGTTGCGTCTCATTGAGCCAGATACAGAGGAGCTCGTAATTCCTGACGTAGAATATAGCACCATTATTAATTTGCCCACATCGGATTTCCAGAAGATTGTGCGCGATTTGAATGGGCTCACCGACCGCGTCGAAATCAAATCGGTGGGCGATGACCTGATTTTCTCTTATATGGGGACTTTTGCCAAGACCAAGTTCAAGCGTTCGGAGACGGATCGCCATTTAGATTTTATTGTGAAACCCGACCCATCGGTAGTGGTTCAAGGCGAGTTCTCAGTGAAAAGTTTGAACAACTTTATCAAATGCACACCTTTATGCACACATTTAGAGATGTATTTGGGAAATGATTTGCCTTTGATTGTGAAATATGATGTTGCGTCATTGGGCGAAATTAAGTTGTGTTTAGCTCCTTTACCGCCAAATTAGAAGAAACCTACGGATTCAGCGACTTTGTCGCCTATGATTCGGTTTTCAGTCCGCTTCGCGGACATAAAGCCCACAGGGCCAACTTACGTCCTTTCCAGTCCGCTCCCTTCGGGGAGGACATAAGGCCACTTCCCTTTTACAATATTGGCTGAATCGACGAGTTCCCTTAATTTATGTGTGGTGTTATGTTATAATGGATAAAATCGTGAAATATATTGTTATGGCGGTATTATTTGCATTGTGTGTTCCAGGCGTTGTGTTTAAGCTTCCGTATGCTCCATGGTCGCACGCGATCGTATTTACTTTGGCTTGGTATGTTGCGTCTGTTTTGCATCCCGTGCTTGAAGGTTTGAATACTGTTGCTGAACAAATTGATGCCTTGAAAAAACGGCTTGATGATCCCAAGTTGCGCCCCAATCAAAAGGCTGCCATTCAAAAACAGCTAGACGAACTGTATGCCAAGCAAAAAAAATGAAGAGGCGTTTAAAGGAAACCAAGGTATTCAGATACATTCGGTCTCCTATGCCATACTAATAAAAGGAAGGATTAAAAGGCCATATGCCGACAAAGTCGGCTGGAAGGAGACCGAATGTCTCTGAATACCTTGGTTTCCTTTATTGTACATCTTTTTCTTTGAGTATTGTTGCCGAAGTGAACACAAATTGAATAATCATTAATGCATACACATAATTATAAATGGGACCATCGCATTTATCATTATCTATAAGCGACCAAAATATGATTCCGCCAACAATATTCCAACTAAGCGTAAATAATGCACAAAGATATTTTAATGTTTTATACAAAATTGTTTGATATACATCCGATGCTCTGTTTTCCGCTATACCAACAGTTGTCGCATTTACGCAAAAGACTAACAAATATATACATCCATTCACAGCCAAATAATCTTTGAGATTTACATATAATTTGCCTGCAGGCAAATTTACACACGAATTATCAGTGAATGCATAATATACACTGGTAATTCCAAAAGGCAGCGTAAATAATGCCAGTATTATTATTACAATAGTTCTTACGCATATGTCGGTTTTATCGAGCGAATCGAAGATTCCCGACCGTGCATTTCTGCCAAGGGAGTCTTCGATTCCCTTCGTATTATTTGATTCGATGTCGCATACTTTGCTCATTTTTAGTATATTTTGCTTTTTATAAACTCGATAATGTTTGTAAAAAAATCAATTTTTTAGAGAAGCATCCGAAGGGCCTTTACCTTTTCTTCTGGTCTTTGGCTATTTGGTCGTCGTGTTTTTTGAACAAACAACCTTCTTTGGTCAAGCAAGGAATGTCTTGAATGATGTCGGGGTCTTGAAACTGGCACGTATCCATCCAAATCTTAATTACCGAATACCTATTTTTGGGCGACACTGTGATACCATTAATATGAGATTCATATTTGGCACCTCGGCTCAGACTTTGACCACACATAGCACACATCAATTTCTTCCACGCTGTTGCCACATCCGTATTGGGCACGCGATATGAGAAACATCCTCCCACGCGATTATGCGTGTCTTCCCAAATTGGGGCAATTCCACTCTTCATACAAAAGAACATACAGTTATACAATAGGTATTCGGGCAATGCCTTATTCAATGCATTTACGCTTTCAACTGTATTGATGTCTTTCATAACCACCTTGTAACTGTCAAGCGACCAATTCGCGTCGGTCTGCAGGTGGTAAAACAGATTCCACTTGCTTGACAAATGACTAAAGGCATCAGAGGGTGTTGTTTCCATTATAGTTATTGTAAATATATAATTTTATATGCATTTATATATTTAATTATTTGTTATTTCAATTTTTTAAGGGAACCTAAGGTATTCAGAGACAACCGCATTGTCTCTACCGCCTTATGATCCCTCCTCTTTTTATTTTGATATTTTCTACTTTTACGGCCACCCTTGGTAGCTCTTTTGGTTATTACCATCTTGTTAAACTCTGGGGTTGTTATGCTTAAACTATTTGTTAGGTCTTTGGTCTTATAGCCTCGTATTTTCATTGCGTCATCTATAATATATTGCCCACCCGACACCAATACTCGTGTTAATATTTCGGGACTTAATGCCGGTCCATAACACGCCATATCCTCGTTAATTGTCGTCAATTTGTTTTTAAACATTTCAGCAAATAGATTTAAATGCACCGGATTCGTAGTGTCGCATAGAACTAGCAACACATCTAGTCCTGGATTTTTGTGTAGATAATTTTTATTTTCTTCGATTCCCGGCTCATTATAATCCGGACTACAACAAAATATGTTTGTTGGTTTGGTTTCTCTAAAATGGCCTTCATATCTTTGTGTAAACCATTCGATATCTGTTGTAAGGTCGGTTCCCGACCTACCTTCATAATTTTGAACGCCGTCGCCTGCACACAATGTTAAGTTGAGCGGACCGGAAGGCCACGGTATGTAAGTTGGTATTGCACGTCTTAAGTCGATTACTCTTTTATCAATGTCTCTTGTATCGATATCTCTTGTATCGATGTCTGACATTTCATTCTTGCGACGTTTCATCTACTATACTGTATCCGCGTTTATTATTCAAATCGTCAAACAACATGCTTTGTCGGTTGTTTAGAACCACCTTGTTTATAGTATGATCCATTAGATGCACCTCATATTTATTGTCATACACATATTCATTACTATGGTATTGATGCGACAATAGCCGTTTCACAAAAATCGAATCAAGTATCATATTACCATTGCGGATATATGACAAATCGACTGTAAGTTTTAAAGGCGATTTTAGATCAGGGTGCACATATTGAATATTCAAAAACCGTGTATTATTCGGAGTCCCTTTGGTTCCCGACCGGGCGCTTCCTGAATGTACAATTCGATGTTTTTCGCAGTTTTTGCGAATATAAAGCGAGCCTGCCGGCCACTCTGTCAATGGTTCACCATAAGTGTAATGTTCAAGCAGTTTGCCATTTTCGATCGTGCAAACGCAGTTCCACGAAGGTAATTTTGGTTCCGTGTGAACGTTCTTGATATATGGTTGAAAATACTTTGTGTATGATTCCAGTTTCACTAAAGCATAATTGTAATACCAAAACCCGGTCAATAATAAGTTAATTAGACGAGGTTGAATATACGTATTGAAAAATTCCATTATTATATACTATTGTTTTGTCTTTATATCGATCATTCGATTCTTGTAAGGGAACTCGTCGATTCAGAGGCGACGTTGTCGCCTCCTATGCCCTTATAATCCCATACTGTAAAAGGAAGGATTAAAAGGAAACCTTGGTTTCCTTTAGTTGAATCATTCGATTCTTGCACCAGCAAAATCGACCCAATCATCGAATGTGAAAAAACAGAAATCGTCAGGCAATATCCAGTCATTGTAGTTCAGTTCTGGCAAAGCATCTTTGCCATACGTTTCAATCTCGTATGCCCAAGACTTGTGTTGAAACTCGCGTTTCATTATATTAATAAACTCTTCTTTGGTATGTTTATGCGTTGGGTTGCAACCAATACCTGAGTAATATACCGAGGGTTCCCGAGCAGTGGAATCAAAATGAGGAGTCATATAGTTCCCCCTAAAATATACGTTTATATGCGTTTAACACCTTTGCTTTTTGCTCAGCATAATCCACTATTGTTTTATGTTTTTCCGGGTTATGGAGGTCTTTTGTATCCAATTCCGGAAAATACTGTCGCATAAATTCCCCATCTTTGTCATAGTTCTCTGATTGTGCCCACGGATTAAATATGCGAAAATATTCTTGCGAGTCGGCTCCGCCTCCCGCGATCCAGAGCCAGTTATGCATATTCGACGCAACATCGTAATCCACCAAATGTTTTGCAAAGAATTTCTCACCCCAGCGCCAGTCTATCAACAACGTTTTGCACAAGAATGAAGCGACAATAAGTCTTCCTCTATTATGCATTGTTCCAGTCTGCACCAGTTGACGCATGCACGCATCTACGATGGGAAATCCGGTTTCACCTTTTGTCCATGCATTAAAATGCGCCCTGTTGTTTGACCATTGAATCTTGTTATACTTTTTATCAACTGGTTCATTGTACTCAGGGAATGCGAATAACAGTGATGCATAAAACTCGCGCCAATACAGTTGTCTAACCAATGGCTCTACTCGAATATATCTCTGATACACTTCGCGTATTGATACGCAACCGAATTTAATATATGGGCTAAGACCGGTGGTTTCTTTGGACAAGAAGTTGTGAGTTTTTGCATAATCGCTATGATCTTTTGCCAAAAGTTTAAGAGCTTCTTGACGTCCACCTTGCACGGGCACCTCTGGATTCAATGCTCCAAATCGATGGTATGCATCTATCAGCGTTATTGTTCCATCGATGCGTTTAAACTTGGCTACTTTACCCACTGAGGATGCAATGTGTCGTTTATTGGCGGTTGCCTTATTGTAAAATGGTGTGAATTTTTTGTAGATAACCGATTCTATATTCTCTGGTTTATCCAATGAATAACCGTCTTTGGTTAATGTTCCCGGTTCAAATAAATAATAGTCGGCAAAAGTGTGGCATTCCGTGTTCATTGATTCGCAAAGCTTGATAATACTGGCGTCGCGCTTTATAGCATATGGGGTGTAATCTCGATTAAAAGCGATTATGTCCGGTTTGTAAGTCTGTATTAGCTTCTTAATAACTGCAACATTGTCGCCATAAAAACACGCCAGTTTATTGTCAGTTTGTAGATTCAAGTCATCTAAAGCTTCAATCATAAACTGAACTGCATTAGCGGATTTATATGCATTAGAATCAGAGACCTGTTCGGGCGTAAATATAAACACTGGTATAATTTGTTTGCACAACTTGGCACATTCATATAATCCAATATTATCGGTGGTTCGGTAATCCCGGCGGAATATGAATATTCCGATGTCCTTCATTTATATTATAAAAAGACTTCACAATATATTTAAAATTTCCTGCAGTTTTATTTTTAAATCTGCAGGAAATTTCAAAAACTAAATGACTTTTCAAAATCGATATTTTCATTGATTTTCTTCATATTATTAAGTTTATTGTATTATTATTCAACATTTTAACGATTCGTTAAGTTAAATGATGCATATTTTAGTTGGAGGATGTTCTATGTTCAACTACTGTACCATTGATGATACATGACTGTACCATTGATGATACATGACTGTACCATTGATGATACATGACTGTACCATTGATGATACATGACTGTACCATTGATGATACATGACTGTACCATTGATGTTTTATAGGTGATACATAGTCGTTTAACCGATATTCTATATGAAATATAATGTTTTGCATTAATATGTTTAACACAAAATTAAATAAAGATTAATAAAATACTTATAGAACTATAATATATGGTTGGAATTAAATTAAGTGAAAAATATAAAAAAGAACGCGAAGACATATGCAATAAAATTATTGAGCTCGTTGGCACTGAGTTTATATTAAGCGACTTGGATGATAATCTGGAACTGCAACAAAAAATACGCGATTTAAAGGACGATATTCAAAAGTATTATGCAGTCAGTTCATTAGCAGTATATCGCCCCAATTATCCAGAAGTTAAACGAGATTATTTAATCTTAATTCGCTTTATTCTTCGCGAGCATGGATATAATTTTATTAATCAAGAATACACGGTTCATGGAGAAAATGGATACACAAAAAAAACAGTAAAATACTATGTTCGAAATAATATTTAGCAACTTTTTGCATTTTACGTTTAATATCCAAAGATTAATATGTTTAGGAATAATATAATGGAACACAAATGCCCATGTGGTAAATTTTACAGTCATTTACAAGGATTATACAGGCATCGCAAAAACTGCGTAGCGTATACAAATCCTACACAACCAGTTGAAGCACAGCCAGTTGATACAGTCAAGTCTAATGTTGAACACGAGGAGCTACTTGAAGTACAACAACAATACTACAAACAACTACTTGAAGAACAAGAAAAACACTTTAAACAACTGCTACAAGAAAAGGATAAACTGCTTGATGAAAAGGATAAACTACTTAATGAAAAGGATAAACTGCTTGATGAAAAGGACAAGCGCATTGAAGAGCAAAAACAAACAATCGAATTTATGAAAACAATCACAATGCAACGACCATCTATCGTGCAAGTGCCAACAGTAACACCTACTCAAATACAAACACTTGCATTAGCACCTACGCAAGAAGTAAAAGCACCAGTGGAAGTGAAACAACCGAAAAAACATTTCAATTTAAAGGAATATCTGAACAGCCGTAATCCAATAACAATTGACGAATTCTATGATAATTACAAACCAACAATAGAAGAATACGACAATATATGCAGACTTGGTATAACCAATGGAATAATAATAAATTTCGCGAATTATGCAAAAACATATGGAGACCGATGTCCAATTATTGTTAGCAATGTGCAATATGAACGATTACACGTTCATGTATTTAAAACAATACCAGCTGTATCGGAAGATGAAAAGCCAATAGTTGGTCCCTTAGAAGAAAAATGGACAGAATATGAACGCATAGATGCACAATTATATATGAAAGATAATATTGTTATAAGGTTTGTAAATAAATATCAAAAATACATTTCAGTATTCAATGAAAAATACATGGATTGCTTAAAGAATCCATCAAATATTGCAGATAACAATTCGCACATGGAGAAAAAACTGGGTTTAACAAAAGCAATAAATACCGCAGATCAAGTATCCGATAAAATAAGCAAAGAACTTGCTTATAAACTGGCTATAAATCGAGATGAACAGTAAACAGTAAAAAATTGAATCAAAAAACGAATTAACAATAATATAGCAATTATATACAACAATGAACTCCCTATTGAATACTATGTTTGCAAAGCGTTTCTGCCTGAAGGGCAATGTCAATCCCGCGGATTACGAGCAAGGAACCAGCTCAGTAAATGCCTGCTTATGTGGCAATTACAATCACGTAGCGTGCGTCTTGAAAGGGAAAGGGCGTTGACAAAGGTAGTGTTCTCTGTTATGGAGTCAATGTCGAAAATGGACTCCACGCAGAACAAGATGCATTGTCAAAATTGCCATCCATAAAGCCATCAAATAATCCAAAAGTTATTCATTTGTTAGTGATTCGCGTCAGCGGAAAATACAAAATGCAATCGAGCAAGCCGTGTGCACTATGCATCAAGTCAATGGCTTTACTTCCACAAAAAAAAGGATACAAGGTTCAGCGTATTTATTATTCGAATGAATACGGGGAAATAGAGAAGACGACACTATCGTCGTTGTTAAAACAAGAACAACATATTCCAAGATGCTTACGTACAAGGGAGCCATAAGTTCCCGAGTAGCGATTCCGCCAAGGGAACCGGAGTAGTTCCATAATAAAAGATTTTTATTATGCAAATATTTTTTCATTTTTTACTTTTGCGTCGGCGACTTTTCTTTGATTTATTCCGTTTGCGTTTGGTGCCACCATTCGCAATGGAAGTGATTTCTTTACCAAGCAATTCTCTGTTATATTTAATATGGTTCTTACCTATGACGTCTACTAAATCTCGAATAAATTCAATATTTTCAATAGTATTGTCAGAACAATCATCAATACTTAATAAATAATGTTTCAATTGTTTAAACACATCTTGAACAGTGCCTTTAACGTCAGGCTCTTCTGCATCCGGGTTTAATATATTTGATAATGTCAAATAGTCTTCTTCATCATTTATGTAGTTATTCATTGAGCTATAAATGAATTTTCTGTTATGCTCTAATTCATCACGGTGGTATTTTGATTTATATCCGTGCTTATTATACCACGATTGACCAGTGCATAATATATTTAAATAGTATAACTTAATATCTATTCCATCGCACGGTCGAACGATTGATTCGTCTTCCAAATATATGTGTTTAATATTTGCTAACCTTGCGAACTCTTCAATTTTTGTCAGCAATTCGGTTCCAGTATTTAATTCACATTTATCTAAACCATCAATATATATGCCTTCTGTATTGTCAGTGTCAGTATAATACTGGAATGTAATGCAGTTTTTACCTATTGTGTCCAGTATTTTATAGTGTGTTGTGGATATGGATTTATTTGTTTTAGTAGTTATTGTATGATTGTTAAAAACAGTTTTTAGTAAGGTTTCTTTATCCAAGGGAATCGTCGATTCCCGACTTGCTTTCGCTAAGGAAAACCTTCGGTTCCCAACGGGCGCTTCGGTCATACTATAAAATACGCACATAATTTAAAAAGAAGGCTAAAAGGAGGGATTTAAAGGCATAAGTTATAACTGAATACGTAGTCCCTTTATTTATATGAACTTCAGTATAGTCGCTGCCATACATCATAGTAATAGAGCCATTGGTTCAAATACGAATACCATCCCTTGGTCTTGCAAAGAAGATATGCGATTCTTTCGAAAGCTGACCATGCACACCGAAGATCCCAAAAAAGTGAACGCAGTTATTATGGGTTCAACTACATGGATAAGTCTGGGAGGCAAGCCATTGCCGAACCGTTTGAACGTAATATTATCCCGCAAACTCGCATGGATGGAGCGGTCTGTTCCAGAGAATGTTTTAATATGTAGCAGTCTGGATGAAGCACTTACTCGAATCTCTGTTATGCCATTGATCGAATCCGCGTTTATAATTGGCGGGCAAAACGTATACGAACAAGCGCTAGAACATCCGTCATGCATTCGCATCTATTTAAACAAAATATTGGAACCATTAAATCCAGATACAGAATGCACCACTTTTTTCCCATTGATTGATTATAATAAATATGAATTATTAGAGTCAGTCATGCACGATTCTCTCTCACTTGTTAAGCAGTTATATATCAAACGCGCTTAAATATCGAGCGAAACAATATTGCGCTCAGAGCCCTTTTTGCGTCTAGGAACATCGCTATTCAAATCTTTCAAATCTTTCACACTAATTCGCGAGTCATTATCGTTATTATTTTGGATATTGACTGCACGTGGTTTCAATCCATTCAAAATGGAATCTATATTAGTTTTGGGTCCTGCCATCTCTGGTCTTGATTGGCTTTGGTTTACGGATCGGTTTGCGTTCAAATCCACGCCTTGCTCAGCAAACATGGGTCCCAAGTCAGGGCGCGAGTATTGCTCTTGTCTTAAGTTCGACTCTTGTCTTAAAGACGGTTGTTCGGTAAAAACCATTTTGTTTCTGGGATCCACTGGTTTGGGAGGAGGCGAACCCTTGGGTTCCGGGTTCACCAAATTATTGGCAAACGCAAACCCAGGGCTTTGTTGCGCCATTGCATTTACAGTTGCATTCGTAAACGTCTTCATCAATTCCGGACTCTGACGAATGACATCATTGAACCCAGGTGTAGCCGACGACAAAGCCTTGTTGGTAAAACTGGTAACCGCTGCGCTAAAACCAAGACGCATAATAAGTGCCACCTCTGGACTCATTTTGCCTCCCTTATACTTTTCATACAATTCCCCGAAAATCTCGTCATAACTGTCAATATCGTCGCTTACCGATTCCGCCCAGCCATCCAAGTTAATATCAAATGGATTAAATGCCGCGTTCGCATATTCCATAGTATTAATGGCAGTCATAAACCACCAACTATACAACTTCTTACTCTCGCCCTTCTTCTTATCTTCCAACACAGTCTCATATTCGTCTTCGATTTCCTCATAGGGCGTATCATTGCTAAACATCGTATTCGAACTAGTCAAACCTTTTTGTCTCCATTCTTCGAGACGCTTCACCATCAGTTTTTTCTTGCGAAGCTTTTCACGATCGGTCATTTTGGTTTGCATAGGAGTATCAGAAGTGCTGGGGATGTCGTTAAACTTCATGAATCCGTCCCATGTCTTAGTAGTTCCTTCACCGGCTTCTTTGGTGGCTTGACCCAAATTCGTTGATTCCTTGGCATCGCTGGAGCCAAAACCCAAAAAAGACGAGAGACCACTAAGCACTTTGGAATCCGAAGTGGCAGGAGCAGGAGCAGATAATCCGGGACTAGTTTTGCCAGATAAAGAGTTCATCTCTGATTCGAAGTTGTCCAAATCGCCTAAATCAAAGTTGGCTGAGGCACCAGTCTTGTTAATTTTCTTAGTATTCATCAAAAGTTCCACGCCACTAGAACCGGCATCAATGTCTAAACTGATTGGGTCAAGGTTGTCTAAATTGAGGTCAAACGATTCCATTAGATATTATTAAACCACACTCTTTATTTTTAAATCTTCCGAATAGTTTATTTTATTTTGCTTCTTCAAATAATAAATACCTTGCAAAAAACAATCGGCCAAATCGTCTTTTTTGGCTGCAGCATCAAAAACTGCCCTTTTAGTATTCAACCCCGGATTGGTATCCATAAATCTCTGGCAAAAAGCAATTCCATCTTTTTTATGGTCTTTGTATTGAGAAGAGTCAGAGAGTCCTTTCAGCTTTCCGGCCGATGATATGAAATCGATAACTAATGGAACTGATGACAAAGACATAATAAAGTACTGTGCAACCATTCCTTGAATGGTATTCATTCGTCCAGCAATCGGTGATATTTGATTCTCTAAGATAACATGGCTCACCTGGCTTAAATAACCAGAGAACCGTGCATTAAAATTGTCTCGAATTCGTTTGCCAATATCCACTAAATGTATTTGATTTGCAGTTTTAACATTCGCTTTCTTGATAGGTTGAAGCACAGTTTTCTCTAGATATTGTTGCACTTTTTCAAGGGTTTCCGTTTTTTTTGCTCCAGGAACAATGTAGCGCTGAGAGCAAAAAGTATGTAATTCATCTACTTTGAGTTTTTTGATGGCTGGCATGGTGAGATCTTTTGATGGCATCAATTTGCCACACGATTTCGAATGTGTGGCACAATAATATTGATCTTGGTGCTGAAAAGACGCTTTCTTGCCACATACTTTGTTTGCACAACCTTTCAATAAACAAGTGCACAATGGTCCTGGCGGACATTGTTCCCCTGTATTAGAATCCGAGAGATTAATAATACCCCAATCGATCACTTGATCATTCGAAAATACACAGTAAGCTAAGTTCTTGATACCTATATCAAAACTAATAAGCAAAGACATAATACGATTTCAATAATAATCTCTTTATATATTAAATGAATATTGGAGCTATCATAGCCAAACTGGGTTCAGAGTCGCTGTTATCGTTATATCCAATTTTTGTGAAGAAAATTGGAATCTCTAGCACTTTGCAACTTTGGACGCGATTAATAACATACACTGGGATTGCATCATTGTTTATGGATACAGCGTTTATCAAGAACTCAATTTTAACACTCGATTCGCTTACACTGGGACTTGTAAACTTGTCGCATATATACTTTTCGTATGAGGGATTTCGACATTTAGATTCTGGCGTATCGTTTGCCATATTTAACAGTTATCCATTGATGATATTGCTAATTGCCGGATTAACTGGATTAACCAAGCATATGTGGCACCCATCATATATATTAGTTTTCACTGGACTGGCTCTGTTCATCTATGGTCAAAATGTCGAGCAAAATACAAATACAAAGGAGAACGAAGTTCCCGGACAAGATTTCAATTACGGGGTTGCAATGATATTAATGGCTGCATTAACAGAGGCATTCATCTACTTTTTAATTAAGCGAATCCCTACATCGAATCATTGGAACCATTTATTTATTGCCTATTTCTTGGGGGCAGTATTAACCACTGGATATATGATATTCCAGGAGGCCGATATATTAAATCAATTATCTGATATAAAAGTGGCAGTATCTATGCTTGTCAATGGAATAATCGGTTCAGTTGGATACTTCTTGCGGTTCTTCGCATCATATCGATTGGCACCAGAGATATATGCACCATTGTCGTATTTCGGCGTTGTAATGTCATATATTTATGGAATGTTGTTTAATAACGAATCACTAAGTGTTCCAAAAGTGTTGGGCACAATTAGCATTTTAGGTTCTAACTATTTTGCACCCAAAATATAAACCATATAAACAATACAAATATATACTCTATTATGGAGCATATATTTGAAGAGTATAGTAGCACGAATGTCGATAATAAATATGTTTTTATTGTTTGCAAACCAGAGACTAAGCAAAAAGCCATTGATTTGTGCAAGGAAAAAATAGAAGATGGGTTCTATGTATTAAGTAATGAACTTATATCATACCATCCGCGCTTTATTCTCGTGAATAATGCAACTAACAAACCATATTACATTTATCGCATCTATAACTTGTAGTCAAAAGAGCAAATCTCTTAGTATGGACTAAGTCATTAACTCTGTTTCACTTGTGTAAAAAACGCATTAATCTGATTCGCATCTGCACCGACTACATTAAAGTCGGGAATATAACTAACATTTCCCTTATTGAAACACATAAGCGCAGGAATCCCGCTAATTTGGCGTTTGGCTTTAAATGCACCATACAAATCAAATGACTCATCCACGTCAATAATAATACATTTCACATGCGAAGGCATCGAATTATACCATTGATTTACTAGCACCTCAATCCGCTTGCAAGGCCCGCACCATTCGGCTCCAAATTTTAAAACGACTTTACCTGGATTATTGGCCAGCAAATGCTCAAACTCTTGGCGCGAAAGCTCAGTTGGCTCAAATTTAACTTGTTTTACAGGAACACTAAATTGCATGGTTGTTGTATAAATTTCAACATATGTCTTTATGTTTATTTTTGTTCAAGGGAATCTTCGATTCCTGAACAGTAGAACCTCGGGTTCATTCAAGGGATTCTTCGATTCCCGAGCGGTTCAAATGTAAGGATTCGTAAAAAACGACGTCAATGACGTTGTATACAGTTGAACGTTCGATCCTCCGTGCAATATTCGGTAAGCTCCTTTATACATCAATAACAAATCACAATCTCCATTACTGTTATATCGCTGTTCAAACACGGCGGAATTATTTGCATTTTTTTCGGCAACTAAACAACAACTTGTGTTCATGTGGTCAATTTGCAAACGTTGGTAAGTGGATTCACACAATTGGAGCGATACATTTTTGAAATGAATGCCGGGAAAGTGATCACGCAATATTTGAACACTTTCTTTCATCATTTTGCTGTTTTCTTCGCATAAGATGTTGTTGCTCATGTTCATACAACATTTTTTATATTTTTTTTCACTACCACACGGACATTTACTATTCACTTTGTTCTTGTTCATTACTGGTATCAACAAATTATATTTATATTTGTTCGTGCAAAAATAAATAAAAAACTCTATCAAAACACCATATATGACGCATAATCTAGATATTAACACGTATTCCCTCGAAGAAATACTCGGTTTACTTGATTTGGACTTTAATCTTAGTGAAGAATCGATGCGTCGAGCCAAAAAGAAGGTGCTAATGACTCATCCGGATAAGTCCAATTTATCGCAAGAATACTTTTTATTTTACAAACAAGCGTATGAAGTGGTGTTGAACATTTACAAACAAAAAAACAAAACAGCCCAATCCACAGTATATAATCCAGATAATGTGGTTTCACATACTTTAGGCACAAATTCGAATGTGAAACTGAACGATTCACAAACCAAAAACATCAATAACGAAAAGTTCAACACTATTTATGAACAACATGTCGCGAAGAAAGTAGATGATGCAAAGTTCCAATGGTTTAAAGATGTGTCTCACGTGGATGAGTTTAGTGGTAAGAATATTAATCCCAAAAACATGGGTTCTGAATTGGAGACGTATAAAAAACGGCAATCCGCGATGATTGTGCATAAAGGTGTTCAAGAGCTACGCAGTAGTAATGCGGGCACCAGCGTGTTCGATAATGACGATAATGACGGCGACTACTATTCGAGTGATGTATTCGGTAAACTGAAGTTCGACGATTTGCGCAAAGTTCATAAAGACCAAACCGTAATCGCAGTATCTGAGTCAGATTTTGGATCAATGAAACAATATAAATCAGTTGATCAGTTTGTGAGAGACAGAGAACAAGGCGCCAATATTACTATGAGCAAATCGGAAGCTGAAAATTTATTAGAACGCCAGCGCAAAGAAAAAGACCGACTGATGATGCAAAAACAACATCGCGACTTCATGTTGCAACAAGAATATGAGCAGAAGATGAACGCAGTTCGCTCAGCATTTCTCCAACTAAGGTAGTAAAGGGAATGTCGTAAAGGGAATGTCGGAAAGTTCCCTTTATACAATATATCAGAGACATGTTTGACAAAAAGTATGCATACCATTATTTAGTTGCGATCGGTGTTCTCGGTCTTGCCAGTTATTTCGGCGACAAAATAAAACAAGGTCTCAATTCAGACGACGAAGAAACCGAACTTGTTCGTCAATACTTATTGAACGAATCCCCACTTTATGGACTCAATCGACCCAAGCTCTGGATTCACAGCACATACGAGGTTAATGCACGAAAGTGGAAGGATTTTATGTCGCGCAATACCACCGACTTGAATCAACCCTATATTCATCAAACCATCCGAACTATTATTAACCATTGTGGTTCTGATTTCAACATTTGTTTGATTGATGACGAGAGCTTTAGAAAGCTTATCCCCAACTGGTCCTATAATTTAGCATCTATGGCCGAGCCTCAACGATCCCAATTCAGAGACATTGCAATGCTTCAAGTGTTGTATTTATATGGTGGGGTTATCGTGCCAAATTCGTTTATTTGCATGAAAAGTTTGGCTCCATTATATGCTGAGACAAGCGAAGGTCATCCATTCGTAGGCGAAGGCATAAATCGCACTGTAAGTCAGAGCAACTTTATGCCCACTGTGAAATTTATGGGAGCGCGCAAAGGGTGCAGTACTATTAAAAGAATGCTCGACGAAAATAAGTTGTCGACTGGTCATCCCACGCTTGAACCCAAGTTCGTTGGACATTTGGCAACATGGATTAACGGACTCGCAAGTCGGGAACACAGTTCCCTTGGTGGCGCATTTACGCTAGTGAATGGTAAGCTGATTGGCACCAAAACAAATAAAGGAAAGCCAATATTACTTGAAGATTTAATGGGTGAAAATTATTTGGATTTGGACTCGGATGCTTACGGAATAATGGTGCCGGGCGACGAGATTTTGATGCGCACTAAATATGAATGGTTTGCCGTTTTACCCACAGAACAATTGTTGAAAGCGAATCCAATAATTGTCAAATATATGATGTCATCGCAAGTACAAGAGAGCTTTGTAAAAAGTGTTGCATCAATATAGAAGTCGGGAAACCAAGGTTTCTATACCGATGAATATAGTTCACCAAGTTTGTTTAACCCCTTTTTAATTGTGCCATCTTCATTAATATGAGCTCCCCAATACATATCTGTTCTTGAAAAATGCACAAATTTAATATTATTATCTTTTGCGATTTTCATAATTGATTGAATGTATGGGTTGCGTTGAATTTTTGATTTAATTAATTGTTCCATGATACTGTCTTTTGTTTTATCCCAACAGCCAATATCAAGTGTAGCACCGCGTGTTTTCATACCTCCCTTTCCACCGGCACTTTTTGCTTCAAGTGCCGTTTTTAATGTTCCATCATAAAACATCTTAACAAGCTCTGGTTTATTGGAACACATATATTTTTGTGCTTGAAATGCATGCTCGACACTGGGATACACATTCCCGTCAAATTCAGCCGAGTCTTCGCTAAAATTCGAAAGTCGTCGCAATGCATCAGCTGGCAATACGTGATTTTTCAACAAAGCAGATTTAGAGTGAAATTGTAATATCATTTTTGGCTTCGATTCCACTGCTCGGGAACTCTGTTCCCTTGGCGGTGATTTTTCTTTTGATGGTGATTTTTCTTTTGATGGTGATTTTTGTAATATGGGTGAGGAAACGCGCTGTTTTATTGGTTCACATAACCCAGTTTTTCGGTTTTTACGAGTTCCTTTGGGGCAACGAGCTGTCTTTGCTTGTTTTTTTGTAAATTCATTTAGAATCTCTGATTCCACTGCTCGGGAAACATTTGAAGGCGCACTTTGCTTTGCCGATTCCTTTGCCGATTCCTTTGCCGATTCCTTTGCTAAAGGCTCTTGTATTTTTGTTTCGGGCGTAATAGGTTCACATGTACATTTTTTTCGAGTTCCTTTTGGACAACGCGTCATTATAATATATAAATATATTTATGTATTATATGCATACATGACAAACCAAATATTCAAACGTGAAGTTCCCTACCACATATTATTTAATTTACTGGATAAAATCTGTCTAAAAACCGACAAATATTATTATGTTGATTTTAATAGCTATAAGAAAATGTTATTTCTTTACTTGGACACACCCTTTTTAGAAGAATTGCGCGAATATTATCATTTTTCAAAAAGATTTTATATTGACCGAGAACTTACGTATACATCATTTACAAATATTATTCGACAATTGTGTAAACATCATCGACTCAAATATGAGTCTGAAACTAAATATGATCATTCACAGTATTACATTAATTATATGGTATACAGTAATTGAAAAATATTGTTTGTAAAAAATACGAGCTCAATCGAGTCTTCGTGCACTTTATGAAATATGGTTATGTATTTGCACAAATATGGTATTATTTTGTATTTTTCTTCTTCGGTTAATAATCCAGTGGTTTTAATAAACATAAACAAATAATCAAGTATGTCTATGACTGAATAACCATAGTCATATATTTCATTCAATATTAGTATGGCACATTTCAGTTCATTGTTTTTTAAATGCTTAATATACTTTTCAAACTGAAAATACGAAATATTTGAGCATAATTTTTGCACACATTCTAATGTTAGTTCAGTTGTTTGTCCAAATATGTGTATTTTTTCAAGATGATTTATAAGCACTCTTATTGAATTATCGCTAACACTCAATAAATATTGCTTTGCTTGTTCACTCAGGTTTATTTGTTCGGCTTCCGTTATTATATTCATAGTTGTAATCATATGTTCTACAGACGGCTGATTTATTTTTATAATATGGAGTCGACTCTGCAAACTTTCGTTCACCTTTTGAATATTAGAACACACTGTTAAAAACATCACATTTTTGCTATATTTATCCATGTAATTTCGAAATACTTGTTGACTCTGTTCATTTATCGTATCAATGTCATCTACCACAATTATTTTTTTCTTATTTGGATAACTCGATTTGCTTTGACAAAACGTTTTCATATCCGTGCGAAAATATTGAATACCTTGTTCTTTCAAATTGTTAATCATCATTATATTGTATTCAGGAAACGAAGCGGTTTCGTTCATTCCATAATATTCGCGAATAATTGCATACATCAACGAGGTTTTTCCGCAACACGTATTTCCCACAATCAATAAATTTAGATCATCCATTGTTTTCAATACAGAGAGCACTTCTAAATGCGATGATTCTAAATAAAAATCTTTAATAAAATATGGTTTATATTTTACACCAAATGTGTTTGCTGATGTTTTTATCATAGGTTAATTATTGTTAAGTGTATTTTTTATATAAAAACTTTGCAAATTTATATATCATTATGTCAAATCACTATGAAACGTTGGGTATATCGAAAGATGCAACAGAGAAAGAAATCAAACAAGCTTATCGCGCATTATCTATGAAATACCATCCTGACAAAACAAGTGCAGAAGATGCGGTTGACAAAATGAAACAAATTAATGAGGCATATTCGGTGTTAAGTGATCCTGAACAACGACAACAATATGATAATCCTTCTCCCAATCAAGGCTTTCATGGTCAAGGCTTTCCCGGTCAAGGATTTCCTCCCGGGTTTCCTGGTCAAGGCTTTCCTGGTCAAGGCTTTCCTCCCGGGTTTCCACCTGGATTATTTGAAATGTTTTTTTCAAACTGCGGTGGCCCAGAAGTGCATTTTTTTCACAGCTTTGCGAAACCCCCTCCAATGGTAAAGCCTATCGAGATTACATTTGAACAATCATATAGCGGAACAACAGTTGAAGTAGATTCGCAGCAAATACATATCCCCGCAGGAATCAATGAAGGTAATACCATTGTCTTTTCAGAAAAAGGTCATAATGCTAATGGTGTCAAAGGAGACCTTCATTTGCAAATACGCATTACCAATAATACTTTGTTTACCAGACAAGGAAACCATTTAATATTTAAAAAAAAGATTTCATTGAAAGAGGCTTTGTGTGGATTTAAATTCAATATCGAACATTTAAATGGCAATAAGTTAAGTTTGAATATTAACGCTATTGTATATCCTGGGGCGAAACAAGTTATCAAAAATCTTGGCTTTCCCAATGGAGGAGACCTTATTATTGATTTTGAAATTGAATTTCCAGAACAATTGTCGCAAGAACAAAAAGATGCCATCGCAAATATTCTATAATCGTCTTTTTGTTTTTTTGTTTTTTTGTTTTTTGCCACCTTGCATATAACCTTGTTGTACAGAGGGTTCTTGTGTTGGTTGCATAGAAGGTTCTTGTGTTGGTTGCATAGAAGGTTCTTGTGTTGGTTGTACAGAGGGTTGTTGTTGTAAAGTTGGATCTGGTTCTTTAGAATCAATATTATCATCAAACAACGTGTAGTATCCTAAAATAACAGACGATATTCCAATTAAACCATATGATAAATAACTCGGGTTTGTTATAGTGCTAGTAATACTTCTAGTTGCGTGTTCCAATTTATTCATTTAAACTATATAATATACGACTAAAATATATTTAAATAATATATTTATGTACTCAAACAAAAATAATCATTTAATAAAACGAATGGCACAACGCGGAGGTATAGAGCCTTTAATGCAACAGCAACCGTTAACACAACCAGAGCCCTCAATGCAACAGCAACCGTTAACACAACCAGAGCCCTCAATGCAACAGCAACCGTTAACACAACAGCCCTCAATGCAACCAGAGCCACCGTTAAGCCAACAACCTTTAATGCAACAGCAACCGTTAACACAACAGCCTTCAATGCAACAGCAACCTTTAACACAACCAGAGCCCTCAATGCAACCAGTGCCTTTAATGCAACAACAACCAGAGCCACCTACATATCCAAATCCTGACTATTTGTATCACAACATTACATCTCAAGACATTCACGACAATATTAAGGTATATGTATGCCTATACTCAATTGAACAATCATATAATAAATACTACATGACTGCAAGTTCAACGATTCAAATGCCAACTTTTACATTTACGCAAGGACAAGAATCTTTAACCCAAGGACAAGGACAAGAATCTTTAACCCAAGGACAAGGACAAGAATCTTTAACCCAAGGACAACAAGGTGGTTATGCGGACTCGGGCAACTCTGGAGACCCTTTAGACACAATGTTTATACAAAAATGTACAGAGTTTGTTTCCCAGTTAGTGCCAGGTCAGCAGCCAGTTTATGCTGGATATATTCCAAATATCGCCGAAGCTCCGTCAGTTTTTGTATTTATTAAAATACTTGCAAACGTATCCGATGCATTAATACCGTGTATCAGCAATGAATTATTCTATTTGAAAAAGGTTACTACCCTAGACGTCGACCCAACTATAAATGCAATGTTTTCTAATAATAAATGGCTTGTCTCTGCATCTGACCCCTTTAGTGGGTATGCGTGCACAAAAGATGCAAACGGTAATTTAACCAATATAAGGCAAGGAGAAGAACCTGACTTGGTTGATATTGAAACTGTCGGGTCTTTTTACTATTTTAGTTTTTTGCCATTAGCAGAAATGCAAATGGATAGATACGTATTATTTCCACAAGAATATATTTGTGTAAAAACACTTTCAGACACGGATATAGATGCCAACTCTATTTATTTGGATGGTGCTCTAGTTCCTGGCAAACAGTTATTTGCTTTAACTATGCCAACACAGTTTACCCTCTTACAATAGAAGGTCGTATGTTATATTATATGTCATTAAATACAAATAATATACCCGATACTCTTACCGCTACGCTTACGCCTGCCACTACGCTTACGCCTGCCACTACGCTTACATCTATGCTTACCACCGCTACCCTATTTAATTATTTATTCTTGACTTCAATGAAATCATCCAAGTTTTATAATATTGCTCTCTGGATTCTCTGGTTTCTTATTGGATTAACTATGATATTACTAACTCTTGTTTTCGACTCTCCGCAGCTATTATTTACTTTATATGGTTCAGGCGCATTTATAATGCTAATGTCATTCACTGCACTATTTTAACAATAAAAAATTAAATTAAGTTAAAATTAAAATTAAAATTAAATATAAATATTTTATCAAATTATCTTTGCGATTCTGCTATCCAAAATATGCTTCATCTCTGTTTGTGTTGGATTTCTGCGTTGAAGTTCGTTAATGTAATTTATACTATGAAATAGTGTTTCATTTGAAATTAGTGGCATAGCAATTGTAGCGTTGAATGCGTTCATAGATGAAACATCAATAGCTTTATCAAGTATTACCTTTCCATCGCTGTATATGTAATTTACATCAGTATTTGGATTTCTTAATACTTCGAGAATTTCTTTTACTCCATTTGGCGAAGTCTCTAAACGTAGACGTTCTGCTATAATTTGCCGTTCCATATCTTCATTTTGCCGTTGATGTGTTTGTGTTTCAGTTTGCTGTTGATGTGTTTGTGTTTCAGCTTTTTGAATCCATGCAGTTAATGCGTCAGAAGAATGCTTTGCATTCGCTTGATTCTCTCCATGCTCTCTCGCGTTGTTCGAGTGTTTTAATCCTTTTAGAGCAAGTAGAGCTGAATTCATTCCGCCGATTCGTCGTGTTCGTCGTGTTCGTTTTTTAGTTGTTCTAGTCTTTTTTTTCATATTATATATATATAATACATAAAAATATTTCAATTTTCCATAAAATTTGTTCCGAATATTGATATATACCGTCTAAAGGGGCCGCTATACTATTGAGTCGACACTATAGTTTATTAAATACTTGGCCATTATTTCATCATCAATCTCTGCACTCAACGCTTCACAAATCTCATCAGATAACGGCTTTCGACCGTGGCTATTCTCAAACAATTTCACATAATCATCTATTTTCTTATTTTGTTCTTTCAATTTGTTTGCAACAGCAACAGTGCTATTTAAGAATCGTTGTTGAATTGCCGCCCGACGCGCATTCTCTTGCTCTTCTTGTTCTTTTTGTTCGCGCATTTCCCGTTCTTGTTGCAACCGCTGTTCATATTCATTTCGAATATCGCTCTGTTTTTTCGCCATTTCCTCTTGTATCTTAGTTAGTTTCTGCGATACCACCGCGTAAATAGCTTCATCGTTTCTGGGCGCAGATGCAATCGAGTTTGTTGCGTCTTTATACCACGGGTGTCTATCATCATCGGTGGTTGCAATAATGTTGCACACATCCGGTTTCTTCACTTTCTCAAACATCTCGGCTTTCTTCTTTAATTCGCGCTGTTTCTTTTCTTCTTTCTCGCGTTCCTTTGTCTGGTTGCAACAATCCCACCATTTATCTTCATACTCGGAGAAAGTTTGAATAAACTCCGCAGTAATAGACTCTGGTATGGAAGGACTGGTCTCCATTAATCGATCATATTCTTCTCGGTTCGCCTTCAAAAAATGACCCGCATCCATCGCTCGATCGTCGGGGTGTTTCGCCAATTCTATGCGAATATTACGAGCAAACTTATCCCACGCAATCGCCGAGACACGATGAGACTCATTGTATTCCGAAATCTTCAAGTATTGTTGAATAGTTGTTAAAATACCAATAAAAATATTCACAGAACCGATCACCATGGGGGCATACACTTGCATACTTGGTGGCAAACTACCTTGCGCGAACGACGCGGTTCCGGATATGGTCGAAAGAATAATGGCGGGAATAGTAAACCATGCATGCATATGCGAATATGATTGGTGCGCACGCGTATGAAGCCACTTGTAGCACTTAGCAACATCACACCATTCTACTACGATTTTCTCATTCTCTGGTGTCCAATCTACCGATATATTTGAATCGACTACGCTAACTGGCGGTTGTAATGCAATATCTTCTAAATGTTCTGTCTCTGTATCTGACATATATAATATTGTTGGAAACCTATGCGTCATGGTTAAACGCGCTAAGTCGGGAAACCTCCTTTTGATTATTTTTCAATTTTCTAACCAATATAAATGCAATGCAATTTAGGTTTGTATAATGTCAGTATCTTGTCTCTTGTACGGTGGTCTTGGAAACCAGTTGTTCCAAATATTCACAACCATTGCTTACGCATATGAACATAACAGAGAATATTGGTTTCAATATAGTTCCAACTTAGGTAAGCGACCGACTTATTGGCACAATTTATTGACACACTTGCATCCGCACTTACGAGATACTGTCGATAAATCTTTGACTGTCGATAAATCTTTGACTGTCGATGAACCGCATATCCAAGAAGACCATAGTGATATTGAGTGTATTGTGCTCAATGGTTATTTTCAAAGCCCAAAATACTTTTATAAATGGTTTAACAAAATCGTTGATGATTGTGGATTACATATTGAATATCAAAATATAAATACAGTATCAATGCATTTTCGCAGAGGCGATTATAAAGCTATTCCAGACTGCCATCCAATTCTGGAAACTGACTATTATATCAAAGCTCTCGATTATATTTGCACAATGGACTCTGATACTTCTATGGTTTACTACTACTGTGAAGACGAAGACGACGAAGACATTACTTTGATTATTAACGAACTTGTATCATTGTTTCCAAGTTTAAAATTCCAAAGATACAGAGACGACGACTACAAAGAACTCATATCAATGGCCAGTTGCAAACACAACATCATTGCCAACAGTAGTTTCAGTTGGTGGGGCGCATATTTAAACCCTTGTTCAGAGAAAATCGTGTGTTATCCCTCAGTATGGTTTGGTCCTGCAATCAATAACTCGACGGATGCCATGTTTCCGGCAACTTGGACAAAAATATAAGGAAACCATATAGAATGCATTCGCAGTTTGATACCATAAAAACACAGATGCAAAAATTATTGTTCATCAAAAAGTCCATTGTTCATAAACTGACCCAATTAAAACAAGTGTATAGCGAAATGGTCAAGAGCAATAATAACAAAAAAATATTTCTAATATGTCTTGAATCGTTTCATTTTCAATACAAAGTTTACAATATTGAACTGAACAATTTAGATCGGCTCTATTTACTATTAACAAACCGTGCATATTATGACTATTTTTGCACATACGTTTTACTACATAAGTTGTATACCGAATATGGTATTCAAATACCAACCCAAGAGATGCACAAGTCATATAAAGATTTAGAGCCGTTTGCCGAATACGAATTGGAAGATATATATTTAGTTCATAGTAATGTAATTGAATTATTGGAGGGGCTTCGTAAACGGCATACAGAGAATGATGCAACAATTGCATCATATAAGACCAAGATGCTATCTGGAATCCATATTAGTAGTTTTATTCATACACTGGTATATGATAATAACGTGTTGAATGACCAAATCCATTTGTATAATAGTTATTTCAAGTTTTACTATGAATCTCAGATAAAGTATTTCTCTGAACTGCTTTCCAAAATGAAGTCGTTTTTAACACATATCGATGACGAAATTAAACTACCCAATACATTTGTTATTACCGATCATGATACGATTACTCAGTTTAGCAATACTGCTATAGAGCCTGAAAAAACAGAACAGGATCCTGAAAAAACAGAATCAGAGCCCGAAAAAACAGAACCGATAGATAATATTGTTATTGAAATAAAAAAAGAAGATACATTCTCTGATATATCGTCTGTATCAAGTGTTATAAGCGTAAGCGAGGCAATAAGTGTTAGCGAGGCAATAAGTGTTAGCGTTAGTGAGGCAATAACCAAAGAAAAAAAACCACGTAAAAAGCGAGTTCAAACCAAACAAACTGAATAATAATAATATGTAATGTATGATATTATTATTTATGGTATAATAATTATTATTGTTGTCAGGTTCTTTTATATTCACACCAAATATCCATTTTGGAGTCATATGCCAGTGCATCACGTATACGACCTAATCGCAAAAGACGGTGCATATATCCAGTCTTTTCCATTGCGTCATAAATATACGACCCCCCTGTTAATTAAAACAATACCATTCTTGGAAGTAAACGACACATATTTAAAATACTTTGTTGAATTATTGCAAATTGGATACACAAATGACGATAATATTCTCTGTACTATGCAACAAAAAAACCTGCGTGCATACATGACTGGATACAATAATCCTGCTTTTGTCTCGTTTTATTGCGATCCAATTTATAAACCTATAGAAATGCACGGTCGGGAATCGAAGATTCCCTTACCAGCAGTTCAAGTAGACTTGGAACCAGAGCCTGCTGGATGTATTGCGTCGTATCCGGTATCCATGAATAAACAATATGAGCTTAATTTTATCACATACAAATCCGGCAAAAATGTGCTCGAACTAATTGCAACCCACGACTACAATACGCGACGATTAAATCCAAATATTAAAGCGTGCTTATACAAGAGTAGCAACGCGACTTTAACTATTAAAGGAGGAGCCCAGTCGGGAGTTATACCTCTGGTTCAATATACATCGAAACACTACGTTATACCGCGGTATTTGTATAAAGTAAAAGAGATTGTGCAAATATACCGGCAAAATTGGGCATTTGCTCTGGATATATTGGAAGAAGTGCACCGAATATACGATCTAGTCATTAAAATCGATATTGGAGCGATTCGATCGCGAATTGAGGCCGAAGAATGGTTTGTATATGCGTTTGTTCAGAGAGACGAAACGATGGCTTTGTACTTTATTGAAAATGCACACACATTATATGAAAACGAAAACATAAAAACGTTGAGACTAGTTGCCTCTGTAAACAATGGACTAAGTATGGAAAAATTTAATGCGGGGTTCCAAGATTGTTTACGACGCATAGTGAAGATGAACTTGGATTACAAACGAGTCTGGATTGAATGCATTGGAGATAATGGGTCAATCATATTGGGGGAACCAATTGAGCGCATAGAATACGAATATTATTTAATTAACTTGGTTAATAAAACAAAGGTAGATGTTAATAAGGCGATTATGGTAATCTAAATTGATTTTATTACATTTATTGCTTTATTTACAAAATCGTCATATGGTTTTTGTGGTGGAGTTTGGCCTATTGGTGAATTTTTGGTATCAAATTTAATAGTTAATGCTTGTATTGACGCTTCTATTCTGGCAATAGCATTTATGATTGTATCAAGATTATTAACAGGTTGTTGAGGACTATTCGTATTAGTATTTGAATTTAAACCAGGAATAGATTGTTTCACCAAGGTTTTGAAACTTTCTGTATTCATTATTTGTTCAGCAATTTTTTTATCTTCGTTATTATAGTCATTCAATAGTGTAGTTTTTACGTTATCGTAATCTATAGTTCCACCATTTTGTTTTTGTCGTTTTCCTCCTGGTGTTTTTTTTGTAATAGCTCGTTTGCGAAAAACTGATTGTATTTTTGTTGCTGCCTTAGGTGCAAGAGGGAGTGAAAATTTCTTCAACGTTTGTGCCAATATCGCGGTTTTCTTTATTAAATCATTATTTATTTGAATTTTTTTAATATCATCTTCGTCATTTACCACAATATATTTAGTTTCCTGTTTATACTTATTTGGATCGGAATTTGGATCTAAAAAGTGTTGCAATCGTTTATTTGCCTTGCTTGTATATTTTTGGTCAAAATTGAACAAGTCCATTATTTGCTCTGTTATATTTTTGGGCGGATCTAATTCGACACCATGATGCGCTTTATATTTTACAGGATCAATGCGTTTTTTTACGCGTATATCAATAAGTTTATTATCATTATCATAATATCCCGTCACTTCTATGCCATATGGTTTTCCTCCTTTTATTATTGTATCATTTTTTATGCCTTTCATATATATTTCAAATATATATAAAATATAAGCCATTTTTATTCGGGAGACGAAAAATACTCTTGGCGTTTTTCTTCCATGGCTCTGTCCGGGATAACTTCGTGCATAAATTTATTGATAGCATGTTCCGCTCGTTCCAACATTTCAACAATAAAGTGTATAGAATACATTCCACACTCCGATCCACCGCGTTGATGAGTAGTTTCATTTTTCAAATATCTAAAATTTATACCCATTGATTTACCTTGACCTTGAATCGTTTCCACCAGTTTTTGAATATTGGGTGGATAGTTATTTTTTGCACTATCGAAATACATGATGGTTTTACGTGGCACATCCACAAACAACGATATCCAATGCATTCCTGGTTTATTATGAGGATCAGTGTTAAACACAGACGCGAATCTCTGTTTCTTTTGGTTTAACAACTGTTTTAAATTAAACCTGCATAAATTGTTTTCCACGCAAGTGCCACTGCGTTTATCCATGATGAAGTCATAATCAATGGGGGTTGTCCCTAAATACTTGAAATCTGGAAACTTGGCTTCATATTGCGCCATCACTGCATTAATATCAAAGTTCGACAACCACTCGTTCTTGTTTTTAATCCACGATGGAGGATGCTCTGGTGCGAAGATTTGCTTCTTAATTTGATTACGTAGTGAAACATTGTCGATTTCATTCACCCAACATCGTTCGTCGCAGTCCAAACGCATTCGTAGTTCGTGCCAGATGAGTGCAGGTTTTTGTGCAAGTATTTTATTATTGGGATGGTCTTTATTATATTCGTCTTTGATTTTTAAAATGATACTGGATGTAAGACACGACCCCTTGTGTATAGTTTTATTTTTAACTGCCGGACTGCAATTCAATACTTTTTTATATTTGCGGGTTTTTCTATTTCTTGGCATTTATATATAATGGTATTAAACAATGTTTCAGTCCCGGAACGATATATTCCAGGTTCTTTAACAATGGCCGATAAAATCAAACAAGCACTTGGATTAAAATCATCGCGCAAAGCGTATAAGCAAGGCAAATACAAAAGTCGAATGCGTATTAAATCATTTGTATCAAAACCATCTAAGCATGTGGCAAAAGCACAAGCCATGTATAAAGTCGATTCGGTGAAACCATCGAAAGCTCTGGCACGGGCGACTGGATGTAATATTAAAACTTTAAAAAAAATTGTCAATAAGGGTGAAGGTGCATTTTATTCGTCAGGGTCGCGACCTAATCAAACTGCACAATCATGGGGTCATGCGCGTTTAGCGAGTGCTATTACCTCTGGTAATGCTGCCATAATAGATTTCAAAGAACTAAATCAAGGATGCAATCATAAAGGCAAAGCATACAAATTGGCTTTACGTGCAACTAAACGTAGACCACCTAGAGCTAGACATGTTGAATTGTTGTAAAATATATTTATCTTTACTACTAATAAGTATTTTAATTTTTATAGTGCAATAAAAATGTTCGAGGACGGGTTTGAACCGCCGACCCTCAGCTAACTTAATCTAATAAAACATAGTTCCAGATTGAAAGTTCATAAGACTGATGCTCTAACCAACTGAGCTACACGAACATAAAACAGCCATTAAAACAGGAAACATAGTTTCCAGCTAATAGCTATATTATAGTAAAAAATCTATTTATATCCTTTTTGCAATCTTGTTTAAGCCGCCTTCTTGACAACCTTCTTAACAACTGTCTTCTTCACTGGCTCTACTGCAACAGGAGTAGGCACAGGTGCGCTTTGAACAGGCTCGGGCTTGGATCCCTCATCATCGCTATCGGCGACTTGAGTATTAATAGGTGCAGGCACAGGTGCGCTTTGAACGGTCGCGTGTCCGCTTTGAACAGGAGCAGGAACATCGGCAACATCTTGCTCATCGTGAGTCTCGATCTCAGACTTATCATCGTCAGTCAACTGAATATGGCATCTGCCATACACACTAACATTCTCGCGAGGCTTCACAACTGCCTGGACAAGCTTCCAAGTGATGCCCCATCCCTTACCACCGATCCAGATGCCACCGCACTGCAACACGCACTTCACGCTGGACAGACGAGGCACAAAATCAGAAGGCTTCATCTCTTCATTCTCACAAGGAAATAGCAAGTTGGCATTGGTATCATAGATCTCGACATTCCACTTGTTGTCCTTCTCGTAAAAGGGCACCTTTGCACTAATGCTGGGACTCTTAGTATGATCCACAATCTTCACATTAGGATTCTGAGGACTAGGACTCTTGGGATACTTCAGAATAGGATAAAAGCTGTCTTCCACAAGCTCGCGACTCTTCTGCTTGCCAAACCACAAGGTGGAATTCTTCACCGCCTCATCCAAAATATTACTTTCAAACGACTTCAGCTTAGCCAAGAACGCCTCTGTGTTAGCATTCGCATATTCTCCATTAGGGAAGGTAAGCGACATACTGAACTTGCCATCACTAACTCCGGTATCCTTATCCACAAAATCAGCAATACCCCAAGTAGTCATGAGGGGAGTTTCAATATGCAAACCACGACCGGTTTGAGTACTAATAATATTTACAGACTTGCCTTGCTTGTCATTAACCTTAGGAGGAGTGAAACGAACGGCCTCAGTGGCCCAGTCATTAACCTTGAGAACAATAGACTTAGTAGCGGACATTTTACTTACTTGATTGGTATATATGGTGTGTTGGCTTTAAATGGGTTTTGTTGTTATTTTATACTGTAATGTATAGACTTTTCAAAAAAGTTCAATTTTATGACCAAAACGTGGTTTCAAGGGTTCAAGATATTATCGAACCGAAACAAAAGTTTTTAAACTTTCAGTGCATTGGATTTATCTAATTGCGACATATGTGCAATGCCTCGAATAATCTTTTCTTTGTTTTCATTGATTTCGCGGTCTGTTAATCCACCAAGAAGTTGACGCATAATACGCGCATATTCAGTCTTTTTATCTTCATCTTCACTGTAATTGGGGTTAGCATCTTTCCATAGTTTCAAACTCGAAAAACTCTGGTTTGCAACAATACTAATCGCCTTTTCAATTATTGCCTTGGATTCATCATTCGTCCATTGATCTTCGTTTTTCACATACAATGTTTCGCGTTTCACATCAGTGCAATGCATAGGTCGTTTGGTCAATTCCATATCTTTATACGCCTTGTCTATAATGCGTGTTATTGCCTCTGTATGTCCCAGATTTTGAAACAATTTTATTTCATCTAAGCCTATCGGTATTGATCTTGCAAACGATGTTATATCCATTGCGTCTTTGCATTTCTCATTCAAAAACATGTTCAAATTGAAACTTACTTTATTATTATTGTTTATGGTATTGTTATTATACACAACTGGCGCATTTAATGCAACGGTCTTACATATTTCTATTAGTTGTTTTTCTCTGTCAGCGTTTTGTTGAAATAAGTTTATAAGCATTGCTTGACCTGAGGCCAAGGCTTCTTGATTTATTGCTAATTTATCCAATGATAAGTCGGTGGTATGTGTTCGTGTGCGTTTTGCCGGTTGCCCATGTTCATAAAACATGGTTGTCTTTTTTTGCATACTTATACGAATCTCTGTATCTGGTTTGGTTTCTTCCTCAATGGAAGCTTTAAAGTGGAGCAATTGTTGAACCGTTGATATTGCTTTTCCATGTTTAAATCGTACATATCCGCGAATTATATTTTTGGTTGCATTCATACACATATATTCAAATTCATCTTCAATTGAACATAAATATACCCAGGCAGGGTTTACATCTTTTTGTTTGATTATAAATGAAAATGTACGTATACGGGTCATATATACAATCTAAAGATTGTCTTTATGTAGTTCAGATGGTCTTAACTTCAATATAATCAATAACTGCATATTATGCTAATAACTGGTGCAACAATTATTATATTTTATCGATCGCTCAGATAAATTTGTCCTGAAAATGTCCAAAACTAAACGCCTAAAACTAATTACTGATAATGCTTTCATAGTTGCATCAACAAATGTAAAAATGATCGGTTGTCGCTCAGATAATTTTAAGCTGAAAATGCAACTTTTTCCAGTGTCATTTGTTAGCATAAACTGAAAAAGTTCAA